>JAEEGI010000289.1_pt1 | contig 252076 bp, 203 predicted proteins | sample 8958751 | NCBI WGS metagenome assembly JAEEGI01 (sample SAMN16246545, study PRJNA631951) | gut metagenome | biome: gut microbiome; feature: rumen; material: KS-attached | host: Bos | place: Iran: Karaj | collected 2018-10 | reverse complement strand
CCCCATACGTCAGTATGGGGTGGGTGAACAATCTCTGTCATCGTCAAGCCTCGAAGAGGCGACACTATCAATAGAAACTGTATATGAAAAACAACGAGCAACTCCTCAAAGACCTCCTCCAGCAGTTTATCGACAAGTCGGGCAGGCAGCGGCTATACGACGAGCGTAGGGTATTGTCGTTGTGGGCTGAGGTAGTGGAGCCTGTGATAGCCCAGAGTACCCAGTGCAAGGACATCAAGAACGGGGTGTTGACGGTGAAGGTAACCAACGCCGCTTTGCGTTTCGAGCTGTTGGCCAGCAAAAGCGAAATTATCGAACAACTCAACAAGCACCTCGGTGTGGAGGTAGTGAAGGATGTGATTTTCAGGTAGCTAATGTGAAAAGATGGATATATGTTGAGTGGAAAAAATGGATTATGAAATTCAAATTTAACATAAAAGAGCGTTGGCAGCGTTTCAAGGCATGGAGGGAACAGCCTTCTCAACTGGCTCCGTTGTCGGATGAGTCGCACGAGTGTGAATGTTGCCACACAAGTTTTCAAGGCAATTATTGTCCCCGTTGTGGACAATCGTGGCGTATAGGAAGATATTCTTTTAAAACTGCCACTTTGGGTTTCTTGGATGTGTGGGGATTGGGCAACCGTGGCATGTTCCGCACTATTCGCGACCTTATCTTGCGTCCCGGTTACATGATTCGCGACTATCTCAAGGGCATGCAGACAGCCTATTTCCCTCCTTTTAAGATGTTTTTTGTGTTGGCGGTGTTTTCCATTCTTGTGATGCATGGCTTCAATATAAAAATGGAGACCTATGCGGAGGACGAGAGTATGGAATCTGTTGAGCGGTCTTTGAAATATAAGCCAGATAAGGATGAAACCATAATTGATCATACTTCATTGGAAACGGATAAAACGGAAAATTCTCCCTTCAGTGTTGAGCAAAAAGATAGGGTGAAAGATATTTATACGGACTTACTTGTTTATTTAGTTCGTTTTTCAGTGCGTTTTCCCAGCATTTTTTCTTTGCTCGTATTGATGCTCTTTTCAGGCGTCCTTTATCTGTTTTTTCGACATTGTCCGAACATTCCAGACCTTCGTTATTCCGAATTTTTTGTTTCGCTGGTATATGCCAACAACATGTGCAGTATTTATTGCATTATATTGGGCTTTTTCTGTTTGACAACACTGGCTTTATTAAGCATATTGCTCGTGCTTATTCCGCTCAAACAATTGTCGGGATACTCATGGGTGCGTACCATTTTGAAAACCAGTGTGGCTTTTGTATTGTCATTGGTGCTGTTCTTGACCATCTTTTTCATAGTATTTTTCTTGATAATGGGATATGTGGCGGTGATGTACTGATGACAGAGAGCACAATGGTATAAAGATAATTCCATAAGCAGCCTCGAAGAGGCAACATCTCAATAACCCCATACGTCAGTATGGGGTGGGTGAACAATCTCTGTCATCGTCAAGCCTCGAAGAGGCGACACTATCAATAGAAACTGTATATGAAAAACAACGAGCAACTCCTCAAAGACCTCCTCCAGCAGTTCATCGATAAGTCGGGCAGACAGCGGCTTTACGATGAGCGGCGGGTGTTGTCGCTGTGGGCTGAGGTGGTGGAGCCTGTAGTTGCCCAGAGTACTCAATGCAAGGACATCAAGAACGGGGTACTGAAAGTGAAGGTCACCAACGCCGCCCTCAGATTTGAGCTGTTAGCCCGCAAAAGTGAAATCATCCGCAGCCTCAACGACCGCCTCGGTGTAGAGGTGGTGAAGGATGTGATTTTCAGATAAAAATAATCAGGATAATTTCCAAGATTATTAACCACCATATTTGAAAACCAACAATAATAACATTTATCTCATCGTTATTGTTATGGTTGTTCAAGTTCCCTCTTATGAAAAAATTATGGCAGTTCCTTCAAAAGTATAGTGACAAGAATTGGTATTACATCATCCCTGTCCTGAACATCATTCTCATCGCCATCTCAATTTGGCTTAACATCACCTACAACGGTGGCTTTTGCGTCTTTGTTCCGTGGGCGATGGCGGTGCAAATCGTGTGTTTCATTAATATGGTCACTTTTACGTGGTTGGAACAGACTCCTCTTTGGCGGCTCAATGCCTTTCTTTGCGGCATTAGCACGGGGGTGTTCTTCTATTGGGTGATTTTCTCCGAAGGGTGGGTCATATTTTTCCCCGTATCCATTTTGTTCATTTTCTTACTGGTCTGGCGGAATGTGAAGCATCCTGTTCGGAAGCAGTCAAAGCCGTGGTATTTTGCGGGAATCGCCGTATGCGTGGTTTTCGCTATAGTGTCGGCAATCCTATTCTCTTCTGCGGCCAAAAATGTTCAAAAAGGGGAATACGACACCAGGAACCCGATGACCGAGCGTATTCTGGGAATGCATTTCCGTTACCATACCCGTATCTGCGTTGTTGACGGCTGGCGACCGCCGTTGCATGATCCCGCCATGGTGATGGGAATGCGGCTCACGGGCGACAAAGACCCATTGGCAGGAATGACCTTGGAAACCCGTCTCCAGCTTTATCACGAGGTCTATCCGTCGCTTCCTGTGAAAAACCATTGCGCCTGCTCAAAGGAGTCGAAACAATACGGCTATTTCGATGACTATCTATGGAAGGCTTTGGATTTTAAACCGATGAAAGTGATGAAAAGTGTGCCTGTTTGGAGATGGTGTGGGATGCCGGTTGAAGAAAACAATGAGATATTGAAAGCCGCAGCGTTGCCATTTTCTTTCATAAGCACCGAACTAGACCAGATTGTTGTTAATCTGGAGGATGGCTCCGACACTCTTACTTCAGGGAGTGCAGGTTCTTATTTCGATGAAGTGGCGCTTGTGGAGTTCGATGGACAGCCGATGTATCGGCTTACATCCACTTACTTAGACCGCGATAACATAATCTATTGTGTACATTTCGTTTTGCCCAACGGCATCCAATTCATCACGGAGTCATTTGATATCCATGGAAGTTATTGGCTCGCATCGGAGTCTATCAATCTTATGGATTCCGTGGAAATTTTCTATCCAGAGAGAGATGTCAAGGATACGGTGAAGATATATAGGATAGAGTCGCAGTAGAAAAGTATGCCCAGAAATGTATTCCACAAAGCATTGCTCAATCAGAAATATTATGTATCTTTGCGATATAATTATGATTCGATTCGAAAACAATGGACACATATCGTTTCAGAAAAACTATACATCGGCTGCCTGGCAAGGTGATTCACCATGTGCCCATGCCTGAGCCACAAGTGGTGGAAGGCCATCAGTCGAGGGCACAGATTGGCGAAATCTGCCGCCAGTGCGGTTATAAGCAGGTGCTGTTAGTGACCGATCAGACTCTCTATAAACTCGGTTATGACCAGGCAATTATGCAATCTCTTGATGCCGCTGGGGTGTCTTGCACCTTGTTCGCAGACATCAACTCCGAACCAACTATAGATTGGATAGATGCAGGACGAGAGGCGGCTATGGCTTCTCATGCCGAGTGCGTGATTGCCTTGGGCGGTGGCTCGGTGCTTGATACCTGCAAAATGATTGCCGCTGGCGTACAGATGCCCAATATAAGAACAAAATCCCTGCTACTCAAGTTTTTGGTGGTGCCAGGGAAATCCCTGCCGATGATTACCGTGCCTTCTACGGCAGGCACCGGTGCAGAGATGACCGTGGGTGCGGTCGTGACCAATGCACGGGGCACGAAAGGTTCTACCGTGATTGTCGGTCTGGATATTTCTCACGTCATCCTCGATAGTGAGCTCACGATTCATGCCCCACAATTGGTAACTGCCGCTTGCGGTATGGATGCCCTCAGCCACGTGGTGGAGGGAACGGTGGGTGACGTGCTTGTTGATGTGGAAGATGCCTACCATTCTTTAGAGGGTGTGCGGCTGATTTTGCAACATCTTCCCGTGGTGATGCGGGAACCGGAGAATATTGAGTCGCGATTGGCCATGTGTCGAGCAGCTATGTATGGGGGTAATGCCATCAACAAGCAGTTGGCTGGCTATGTGCATGCGTTCGCCCACAGCATTGGAGCTAAATATCATATTCCTCATGGACAAGCGATTACGCTAATGATGTTGCCTGTGTTACGTTACCAAATGAAGGCTTGCCAAAGAAAATATGCAATGATGGCGCGTTATTGTGGATTGGCTACGGAGAAAACCGATTCTCAAGAAGCGGCAGAGTTGTTCCTGAAAGCTATCGCTGACCTGATTACCACTTGTGGCTTAGATAAGCTGGAATCTCCTGTAAAAGTTGAGGATTATGAGGAACTGACACATCTCATCGCTGCCGACTCCATCAACTATTCTTCCCCCATGACTTTCAGCAATGAGGATATCCGAAAGGTGCTGGAAGAGATGACAGGTTGCAGGGTTCAGGTTACAGGTGACAGTGAATAGGAATTAGTAATTAGTGATTAGATAACAATTTGCGGTAGAACCGCAATCCCCGCATAAAAAATATATATGGCATATTCAGAACAAGAAATCAGCAATATCGTGGCGGCACAGCGGAAATACTTCCGCACCGGTGTCACCCTTCCCATAAAGTGGAGAATCCAACAGCTTAAGAAATTGAAAGAGGCTGTCATTGCCCATGAGACAGAGTTTGAAGAAGCCTTGGCCAAGGACCTTGGTCGTAGTAAAGTGGAGGCATATCTCTGCGATGTGGGTCCCATTATTGTGGAAATCAATGAGATGATACATGGTCTGCGCCGCTGGGCACGCCCCGAGTGTCATTTTAGTGGATTGATGTGCTTTCCGAGCCTGTTCACCAAAGTCTATAAGATGCCTTACGGTGTTTCGTTAGTCATTAGTCCCTTCAATTTTCCGTTTCTGCTTACTGTTGGTGTGGTGGCGGCGGCCATGTGCGGGGGCAATACGGCAGTCATCAAGGCCAGTTCAAAGTCAGCTGCCTGCACCGAGGTGCTGAAACGTTTCTTCGCGGAGGTGTTTCCGCCCGAATATGTCACAGTGATTGACGGAGGCCATGATGTGGCGGATATGTGCCTAGCTCAGCGCTTTGACAAGATTTTCTACACGGGATCGCCTGCAGTTGGTAAACATGTGTTGGCCGAGGCCGCCAAAAACCTGACCCCTGTCGCTTTGGAGTTGGGTGGCGAGACGGGCAACTGGTGTGTGGTGCGCAAAGATGCCGACTTGAAAGACGCAGCTCATAAAATAGCCTTCTTCAAATTGCTTAATGCGGGTCAGATATGCATCAACATCAATCAGATTGCGGTGGCCAAAGAGGTTGCGGAGACGTTTTTGGAGGAATTGAAACAAGCCTTTATTTCGCTCATTGGCGAGGAGCCTGTAAGTAACCCTGAATATCCCAAACTTATCACGGTGACGGCCTACGACAAGTGTGCCAAGCTGGCTGATGAATACCGCGATCGCATTGTGTTTGGCGGGGTAGGCAACCGTGATACGCAGCGCTATGCACCCACTATGATTTATCCCGTGGACATCAATGAGCACATCGTTCAGCACGAGCTCTTCTGTCCTTTGCTCCCCATTGTTCCATTCAATGATGCGGAGGTGGATGTCCTGATGGAGACCATTGCCGACCGTGAGCATCCCTTGGCGATGTATCTTTTTACCAAAGATATGAAGTGGGCCAAGCGCACCATGCGGACGCAGCAATATGGTGGAGGCTGTATCAACGAAGTGTGTATCCACATGATGGTGAAGGGGGTGCCTTTTAACGGCACGGGCCATTCCGGTATGGGAGCCTATCATGGAGAGTGGGGCTTCCGCGAGTTCACCCATCCGCAGACAGTTCTCAAGGGTAGTACCCGCTTCAACCTTCCCCTCCGTGACCATCCCTATAGTGGCAAAGCGGAAGCCCTTAAAATGAAGATTCTGAAGGTTTTCGAAAAATAGAAGTATGAAAAAACGGCCCTTTTTGCTTCATTTTTTAGCTTGTTGCCTCCTGTTGGGGTCAGTTATTGTCGCATGGGCAAATGGAGGACCGATACGGAAATATTCCGCAATAACCCTTTCACCGCAACCTGTTTCGGTACATGTTCCGGAAATCCAGTTGGTGGACGAATGTGTGAGTTTTACTCCGAATGACAGGTATATGGAAGTGGTGGTGCGCTATTTGTTGCACAACTATTCTGACAGATCTTTTGATAATCTTCCATACGGTTTTCCCATCGACTATTTTGGCAGCGGTTCTGCCCGATGGGATTATTTGAATGATTATAGTGAGGCTAGGCAGGAGGTGGGTTGGCGCGATAGCTATATCCGCAATGTTAGCTTTATGTTGGGAGACCGGCAGCTTGCATGGCAGTGTTCGCAAGATACCGTTATTGTTCCAAAGTCTTCCGATACCCATGAAATCTCGCGCCGTTGGTTTTATACTTATTTGGCTATTCCGGCTCAGGGTTTTGTGACTCTTGAGGTACGATATTCAGTGGAATGTACGCGAGTGGGAGATGTAAATGGCGTGATGAACAATCTGATTGAGCCTTATTGGGGAACCTTGGATTTTCAATATGATTTTACTCCGGCGGCTTTATGGGGCGATGGTTATGCTAATCATTTTTCAATAGTACTTGACACAAGTGAAATTGAGATCTCCAATGATGAATTACTTGTATCCGCAGAAAGGAATATCAATGGACTGCTGATGAAGCAGGATGGTCAATATTGGCGTTATGAGGGCAATCATTTTGCTTTGTCGAAAGCGGTTCCTTTTAACTTGTCTTTTTATTACAAAAATGATGAGTTGATCCATCAGCCTCTTGACAAGATACTTACCCATCGCATTTCTCCTTCGGAATATAGTATTGAGGTAAGTGGTGTCAACGAGGGGTATCCTGTCTCAAATCTTAGTGATGCCGATCCCGCAACGGCGGCCATGCTTTTGCCTGATAAAAACGACTCTATTTATATCACCATCCGCTTTCATCAGCCCATAGTTTTGGAGGGAATGTTATTGCTGAATGGTTATACCAGAAGTGACGAGGATTATCGGGATTATGCCCGTATTGACAGTTTGCTCATCACAGGCCAATGTTTATATGTAACTACTTCTACGAATAATGAAGGTATCAGAGAAACCACTAATAGCAGTGAAAAAATGCTGTTTGGAAAAGAGTTGTTCGATGCAAGGAACAAGAACTTATTGCCGAGGCCTAATAAATATGCGGGCCGTGATCCTGCCGGTTTTGATTGGCAGTCACTTTTCGATAGTGCTATGATGCTTAAATTGTCGGATGGAATAATGGGGAGAGACAACTATTATTCTGAGCTATATTATTCAGAAATCCGCATTGTTATTACGGCAATCTCCCCCGGCTTCAAATACAAAGACCTCTGTTTGTCAGAGATTGTTTTTGTCGGAAGGTGATGAGGAGAACTTGCCCAACGTAAAGTGCAGTTTAGAATGTTTGTTTCTGCTTATACATTTGTCAGCGCAAATTCATAAAATCTTTAATACGACTTCGGCAGGGATATCAAGTTTGCAGAGTTGCGTTATGAATATGCACCGAAGCACCGAGCTGTCACACCGCGGAAATGAGACCTTTCAGCCGATGCAAAAAAATTATGGGGTAGCCGTGGTGGTATATGGACAACGAAAAATCAGTGTTTACAAATCTTCACCATTTGATCGATTATTGTAATTGTCGTAATACATAGTAATAGAATATTTTCCATAGTGTTCTGTGATAGTGAACCATACCACTTTCTTGGAAATTTGCTCAATCTCCTCCAACGATTTATTGTAATATGAAGAAGCACCCTCTGGTCCAACTTGATAAAATGCAGCTTGGTATTCTTTTTTATGTACCAGCATTTCGTATGAAATATCTTCAGATTCACTAATTGTTTGGTCTTTTCCCAAAGAAAAATATTTCTTGTTATTTTCGAATTGATTGCACAATTTATTGAATCGGATTTTGATTTGGGATTCGCTTGTCTCGTTTTTGTCAATTACGCAAATACGGTAAACTTTATTATTTTCTGTAACAATTGCTATAAAAACATCTTGCCCATTAAATTCACCTTCCAACACGTCATGAGTTGCATTATAGGTATACCCTTTTGCTTTCAATTTTTGTATCATGTCAGTTTTTGTTCCGTCAACAGGGATGCCAAGAAATTGTGTAACATTGTTTTGTGAAAAAGATGTTGCTGACAACAACAGGATTAGTGCAACTATCAAAAATCTTTTCATGTTTTAGTGTTTTCTTGCTCCCCAGCACCCCAAGAGCATTAATATAAAAAGAAGCGTGGTACTGATACACCACTTCTTCTAATGGAGGTCGTAGGAAAACCTTGTAACGCAGATGTAGCAATCAGTCCACGCTATACGCATGAACCATTACACTTCTCTTGCGTTACATTATTGGAAATTTCCTACGTTTCCATTAGCAAGACGAGCATAACGCTTCGTTTAATTCAATATGTTTTTGGCTTGAGCATGGCTCAAACCAACGGCAAAAGTACAAAAATATTTTTATTTGAAATACTTTTTGACTTTAATTGAGAAAATTTGTTTTTATGGTTATGAATAATTGTACAGAATGGCAATTAATAATAGTTTTATTGATACAAGTTTCTTTGTAGAAATAGTTGTATTTTTTCCCCGTAAAAACCTGGTTTTACGGGAATGAAAAAATTCCCCTTCTTTTAGAAGGGGTGCCCGAAGGGCGGGGTAGTGACGTAAATATTCATGCCGTAAGGCATACCTATTGAGCAAGAGCAAGTCTTATCTATACGGATGTATAGGGGCGGGGTAATGACGTAAAAAACTGATTTGGCTAAAAAAATCAATATTAAACAATAATTACATTAATTATTTGTTTAAAAAATAAAAAATGTATAATATTGGTAACTATATAATCAAAGAATTTAAGGTGAAAAATATTCCTCAAAACAGATATTTATGTGAATATGCACGTAGAAATCGACATAAAGGATGTATTTCAGAAGTCGTTTTCTGGACACAAGTGCATAAGAAAAAATTTCATGGAATTGATTTCAATAGACAATATATAATCGGAAATTATATTGCGGATTTCTTTGCAAGATCTATTAGTCTGGTAGTGGAAATTGATGGAGGTTCACATAATGAACGGTTAGACTATGACAAGCAGAGAGACATATATATGCAATCGTTAGGTTTGAAAATTTTCAGAACGACAGACTATGACGTTATGAATAATTTGGATAGTGTAATGAAAGAATTGGAACAATTTATCATCAATAACTATGAGCATGAATAAAGATGTATGGCTATGCCATGATACATGCGTCACTACCCCGGCCTTCGGCCACCCCTTCTAAAAGAAGGGGAATTACGAGTATCTTCAAGGCACAGCCTTGAAGACTAATCAAAGTATTGTCTTTCCTATAAGGCTACAAAGTTTATCTCCCCACCTCCACAATCTTGAACTCAGTGCGGCGGTTGGCGGCGCGGCCTTCCTCGGTGCTGTTGTCGGCAATGGGCTGGCTCTTGCCATAACCTTTGTAACTTACCTGGCTGGCCTCAATGCCTTTCGACAGCAGATAGTCATACACTGCCTTGGCACGGGCCAACGATAAACGGTTATTGTAGTCGTCGCTGCCTTGGTCGTCGGTGTGGCCGCCAATCTCGATGGCTATGTCGTGGTTTTGCTTGAGGTAATCCACCAAGAGGTTCAGCTCTACGTAAGAGGCGGGCTGCAAGTCGCTTTTGTCAAATTCAAAGAAGATATTTTTCAGGATATAAGTCTTGCCAACTCCTGCCTTGTGAAGCGGAATGTCCTTGATGTAAGGCTCCATTTCAGAGGCTTCTTGGTTAATCTGGAAGTTCTCGGAATAGAAGGGATACAAGGGGTTGGATACGTTCAGCAGGACATTGGTACCCGTTAAGATACAAGCCAAAAACTCACCCGTTTCGGGGTCAGAGGTGGTGGAAGTCAGCAGTTTGTCCTGGTTGAGGTCTATCATCTCGATTTGGGCTTCTACCGGGCGTTTGGTGAAGGCGTCAATCACACGGCCTTTGAGGTAGGTAACGGGTGTAGGACGCAGTTTCTCATCCAGAGTAAAGCTATACAAATCCAAGCCACCGAAACCGCCTTCCTTGTCAGAGGCGATATAGCCGGTGTTGCCGGCTGCATTGATGGAAATGTTGATTTCATCGGCAGGTGTGTTCAGCGGATAACCCATGTTGATGGGTGCACTCCAGCTGCCATCGCTGAGCAGGGTGGAGTAGTAGATGTCCTTGCCACCCATACCCGGTCGTCCATCTGAGCAAAAATACAGTGTTTTGCCGTCGCTGTGGATAAAGGGAGCAGTGTCGTCGCCTTTGGTGTTGATGACAGGTCCGAGGTTTTCAGGCACGGAAAAAACGCCCTCTTCCGTCATGGTGGTTTTCCAGAGGTCCACACCGCCAAAGCCGCCGGGACGGTTGGAGGCGAAGATAATGGTTCTGCCATCGGGAGAGATAGTGGGTTGGCTTTCCCAGTGCTTGCTGTTTACTGGCTCGCCGAAGTTGCGGGGACGGGACCAGCGGTCACCGATGCGCTTGGCCCAGTACAGGTCGCAGCTGCCCATGCCGTAATCGGTGTTGCAGAGGGTGTAAAACAGGTAACGGCCATCGGGCGAGATGCACTGCGCACCTTCGTTATAGCCCGATTTGATAGGGGCACCCATCGCCTCACGGGGCTGCCAGCTGTTGTTGACTTGCTTGCTCACATAAAAGTCTTCTTCCGTCTGGCAGAAGACGCAAATGGTATTTTCGTTGCGCGGCTGCCGCACGGTGAAGATAATTTCTTGCTCGTCGGCGGTAAGAGCAGCTAAATATTCGTCATGCTCGCTGTTGATATTGGGTCCCATGTTGATGGGATTGAAGTGCATCGGATTCTTGATGGCTTCTTTACCGAAGGTAGCGGTCTCCATGGCTTTTTCAAACTCTTTCAGTACGGGAGTCATGTTTTTCTCTCTTTCTTGAAAAATAAGCAGATGGTTGTATGCATCCTGATAGAGTCCGCATTTCAATTCCTCTTCAGCAGTGATATAATATAAAATGGGTTTCTGATTTGGATTGAGGTTGAGAGCTTTGTTGTAGTTGGCTACAGCTCCCACCGGGTTGGACTGGAAATTATAGACATCGCCTTGTAAGAGGTAGGCATCCGCGAAGTTAGGGTCTAATTCGAGTGCTTTGTCCAAGAAGTTCTGTGCCTTGTCGAAATGGCGCTCTTTGAGAGCATCTTGTGCTTTGCGATACAAGGCCTCCGCTTTTTTATTGGATGACTGTGCCATCAGCTGACCTAACGACAAGCTGAACAGTATCAAAATCAGAAACAACCATTTTGTTTTCATAGTTCATCATGGATTATTGATTGATAAGCTCCTCTAATACTTTGGGGTACAACTGATGCTCCAACTGGTGAATGCGTGTCTCCACTTCATCCAAACTTTCGCCTTCTTTTTTCTTGAAGGATTCCTGGTCGATAATGGGACCGGTATCCATGCCGGCATCTACATAATGAATGGTGATACCGAACACTTTTACGCCATGATTATAGGCTTTTTCGATAGAATGTGTACCTGGAAAAGAGGGCAGCAAAGCCGGATGTATATTGATGATGCGATGGGCATAATTATCCAGTAATACCGAACCAACCAAGCGCATGTAGCCAGCTAATGCGATCAAGTCAATCTGATAAGCTTGCAGCTGCTTCACAATTTCTTTTTCGTAAGCTTCCTTGGAGTCGTAGTCCTTGGGATTGAATGCGAATACGGGAATGTTGTGGTTGTGGGCGCGTTCCACCGCATAGCAGGCGGGCTTGTCCACCACCAACAGGGCAATATTAGCGTGTAGCTTGCCGTTGTTGGCAGCCTCTATAATAGCTTCGAAGTTGGAACCGAAGCCACTGGCAAAAACAGCTATGTTTTTCATCATTAAAGCGTATAATTATTTATGACACCCGGATTACGAAAAGGATTAATGTAGAGACGTGGCATGCCCTGTCTCTACGATGCGTGCCACGTCTCATTTGATCCCAATATTTTTACAATAGGTCAATCTCAACACCTTCTTTGTCGGTCACACGGCCGATTACAGAGGCTTTTTCGCCCAATTCTTTCAGCATCGATAAGGTCTGCTGTTCGTCTTTGGGATCCACCACTAAAATCATGCCGACACCCATGTTGAAGATGTTAAACATCTCACGATGAGGAACTTGTCCGTATTTTTCTAAGAAGGGGAAGATAGGCGGAATGGTCCAGCTGCCTTCCTTGATGTAGATACCTTGACCATCGTGTAGCACACGTGGAATGTTCTCATCAAAACCACCACCAGTAATGTGACAGATGGCGTGGATATCAATATTTTTCAGCAGTTCCAGCACGGGTTTTACGTAGATGCGGGTGGGTGTGAGCAGGGTGTCGCCCAATGTGCCGCCTAATTCGTCATAATGCTGTTTCAGGTCTAATTTGTTATCCTTGAAAATAATTTTTCTGACCAAGGAGAAACCGTTGGAGTGCACGCCTGAGGAGCTGATGCCGACCAGCAGGTCGCCCACATTTACTTTGGAGCCGTCGATGAGTTTGCTTTTCTCCACGGCACCTACGGTAAAGCCGGCGATGTCGTACTCGTCGATGTCGTACATGTCGGGCATCTCAGCGGTTTCGCCACCGATGAGGGCACAATCTGACAGCACGCAACCGTCAGCCACGCCTTTCACAATCTGTTCGATTTTCTTGGGGTCGTTCTTGCCCAAAGCGATATAGTCGAGGAAGAAGAGCGGGGCAGCGCCCTGTGCCAGCACGTCGTTCACGCACATGGCCACGGCATCCTGACCGATGGTGTCGTGTTTGTCCATCATGAAAGCTAATTTCAGCTTGGTGCCCACGCCGTCGGTACCGCTGACCAGCACGGGTTCTTTCATGTTAAGCAGCGAGAGGTCGAACATGCCGCCGAAGCTGCCGATATTGCCCATCATACCCAGGCGGGCGGTGCGGGCTATATGTTTTTTAATCAGCCTTACTGATTCGTAACCGGCTTCCAGGTTGACACCGGCTTTGCTGTATGATTCTGCCATAACTAATTGATTAATCCATTATTAACATTGCGTCTCCGTAGGTAAGGAATCTATATTTCTCTTTTACAGCGGTTTTGTATGCGTCCATGATAAATTCATAGCCACCGTAAGCGGCCACCATCATGAGCATAGGGCTTTCCGAAGGATGGAAATTGGTAATCAGGGCGTCGCCGATAGAGAAGGTGTATGGCGGGAAGATGAACTTGTTGGTCCATCCTTCCGAAACTTTGACATGACCGTTGGTATAAACCGAGGATTCCAGAGCTTTCATGGTAGTGGTTCCCACGACGGCCACCTTATGACCGTTGTCGCATGCATTGTTGATAGCTTCGGCAGAGGCTTCGGGAATCATCATGTACTCGGATTCGGTTTTGTGTTTGGTGAGGTCTTCCACGTCGATTTCGCGGAAATTGCCTAAGCCAGCATGGAGGGTGATTTCGGTGAAATCAATGCCTTTCAGTTCCATGCGTTTCAGCAGGTATTTGCTGAAATGGAAACCGGCGGCAGGGGCAGCAACGGCACCTTCCACCTTGGCATAGATGGTTTGGTAGTTCTCTTCATCTTCAGGGACAATTTCGCGCAGACGCTGGATGTCTTCGGGAAGTGGAGTCAGTCCTAAGTCATTCAGTTTTTTCTTGAAAGCGTCGTGATTGTCATCGAAGAGGAAACGTAAGGTTCGTCCACGCGAGGTGGTGTTGTCGATGACTTCGGCCACCAAACTCTTATCTTCTCCGAAATATAGCTTGTTGCCGATTCTGATTTTGCGGGCGGGGTCCACCAGCACGTCCCACAAGCGACTTTCCTCGTCTAACTCACGAAGCAGGAATACTCGGATTTTAGCTTCGGTTTTTTCCTTCTCGCCGAAAAGCAGCGATGGAAATACCTTGGTATTGTTGGTGACAAAGATGTCGCCTTCGTCAAAATAGTCAACAATGTCTTTGAAAATTTTATGTTCAATGGTCTGTGTCTTGCGGTGCAGCACCATCAAACGGGCTTCATCACGCTCTTCAGTGGGAAACAGCGCGATCTGCTCCTGAGGAAGGTGATATTTGAATTGGGATAATTTCATGCTTTATGCTTGTTTTTTATTTTCTTCCGATGAATGTTGATGTTCGTTTTCCTTTTTCAGAATGACCACTTCGAAAATGGAATATAGGAAGTATATGATCAGGAAAGCCACGACAAAGCGAATGCGGTCGTCGTCGGGGCAGAACAGCAGGTATAGTGTGACGAATAAAATGACGGAAAAGAACTTGAGGATGCGCGACAGCATGTAGCTTGACACAAATCGTCTTTCATTTTTGCCATTGTCATCCCGTAAAACAATATACAGGGTGAAAAGGGTGATAACAAAGAAGAACAGCACAATGAACGGTAGTGCCGGTGTGCTGTATTGCGGCAGCGCAAGTTGCATAATGACCGACAAGGCCGCCATGATGGCGGAGAAAACAATCAGCCGGACTGAAAATTTTCTAATCGGTATCTTTTTCGCCATGGTCAGATTTGTTTTGATGAAGGATGTCCTTTATCACGACGTAAAAAGCAATGGCAAGGCCTGCCAGGGAGCAAATGATGGCAAACAAAGGCATGGTCTGCAGTCGCTCATCCAGTTTGACTCCTCCAAATACGCCGATGGCAATGATGAATAACATTTCAAAGGCTATGCTGGAATAACGGGCATAGTTGTTCAATGACCGGTCGTATTTGGCTTTTTTCTTCGTGCTAAAAGACACTTCGCAGCTTATTGAGGCTTGTTTTCGTTAGCGGCAGGTGCAGCAGGATGCACGTCGGCCTTCATGCCTTGCATCTTGCAGTTGCCAGCGAAATTGGCACCAGGTTCAATGGCTAATTTGCCAGCGCAGATGTTGCCCACCAAGTTGGCTGTCGATTTCAATGACATCAAATCGGTTACTGTAACATTGGCTTTCACATTGCCTTCCACTTCAATAGATTTGCAGTTGATGTCACCATCAACAATACCGCTTTGGCCAATGATGACTTTGGCTCTTGATTTGACGTTACCTTTGATATTGCCGTCAATTCTTAAATCACCTGAGCATACAACGTCTCCGGTAATCATTGTGCCGGAAGAAATAACGTTAACGTTGGAATTGCTTTCTTCTTGTTCGTATAACTTTGCCATGAGAAAATAATTTATGTTAATATTAATTGTTTGATTTTATTTTTCTTTGAGATAGTTGTCGTTGAAAAAGTCAGGATACATGTCTCTCTTGTCTTTCATGTTGTAGTAGGAAGTATAATTGGTCGATGACATGGCGTAGATGGTGTAATGTCCTGAGGCCAAACGGCTTGAGAAAATGGGGTTTTTCACCATGATGTTGTAATAGTTCATGGCTTTTTCCTTGTCTTTGAACTTGGAGATGGTAATCATCTGGTCAGTTTTGTTGATGAAGAAACTGTTGAGGTTGAATTGCTCCAAGCTGAAAAATTCTCGGTTGAAATTAGCTACCTCGTCTTTCACGGTTTGCATGGCTACTGCATTGGAGTTCAAGATGATAACCATATAATGGATTTCTTCGGGTTTATCTACGAAGGGAGATAGTTTGGCTTGCTCCTGTTTGATGACAGCTTGCTGTGCCACGGTGTCACCGGCTTGTGCCAGGGCCACATTCACGTCTTCAGCGAAATTGGACAAGTAGATTCGGGCTAATTTCTCTACTTCTGTATTCGGGTAGTTCATGATAACACCCGTCAGCGCACGCTTCAAGGAATCTTCACCCATGATTTGTCCGATGGCAACGGCACGAATGTAAGCGAATTTGGAGGCCAATTTCTGATCGATACAGGTGGGCAACACACTGTTGGCAATCTCTACGGTCTTGGGCCAGTTTCGGTTGATATAGTAGTCGTAAGCGATATCGTATTTGCGTTCATGGTCTTTGGCCTTTTCTTCCATCCTGATATAATAAGTTGGGTCGGTAATCAGTTTGGCGTAGTCAGTGTCAGCATATTGTGTCAGGATAATATTCTTGTAATAATCAGCCTGTTGTTTGTCACCGCTCTTGCTATAGTTGAGATATAGCAGGTAGATGGACGACAGGGCCAATTCATGGTCGGGATAGCGTGCAATCAGTTTTTTCAGCATATCATTGGCTCTCTTCACGTCGTTAAGCTGGTCCATATAGATGAGGGCACAGTTGTACATAGCTTCCACCACCATGGCGTTGGATGAGTCCATAGCTTCCTTGGTCAAAGGAAGGTCTTGGGTGTAAAATGCCGGCTTTTTGGGGTCGGTTTCACGTTTTGGTATCGGGTTGCCGTCCTCATCGTATTCCACAGTGTCTTTTGCGGCATTCGGGTCGTTCATGATGGCCATATCCTCGAACGAAATCTGCTGCTTGTTGCTGATACGCCAGTTGTCTTCCAGCTTACGGTTACCCCATCTTCTGTAGAATTCGGTCTGACCGGCTGATATCAGGGCGGTATTATAGAAATACCACTTACCGCTTTGGTTGTTGTTCACATTGACATTGGCCATACCGGCAGTTGCCTGCAAAGCGAGCATACGGGCAGCTTCTTCTTCCGCTTCCTTGCGTTCCTTTTCGGTATAGGCAGCAATCATGCGCTGGACCCACTGGTTACGCTGGGCTTCGCTCATCTTGGCGATGCGTTGTAAGCTATCCTGCAAGTCTATCATCTTCAGGTTGTCGGTCAATTCACGCAGCACATTCGACTTCTTGATAATATTGTCGTAGCCCGGATAATTCTTGGGCATGGTCATGGTGGCGGTATCGTAATAGTTCTGCGCCTCCATGTATTTTTCCTCGTTAAAGTAGATGTCAGCCAAAGCAAGGCTGGAGAAGGTGCGTTGGTATTCGTTGTTGCTATAGGCCGCAACGGAACGTGCCAGATAGTCTTTTTGAGTTGCCGTGTCCCCGTCGATGCGGTAAATCTCCGACATGGCATAGTATATCTGGTCTTTGTAGTCCTCGTTCTTCTTCTCGTCAAGCATTTTGTTCAGCTCTTTCAGAATGGCTGTCTTGGCCGCTTTGCTGCCGTCGTAGTTGGTAGCCAGGTGCATGTGGGCGTTGAACTCCATCTCGTAAGGAGGAGTGCGCTTGATGACGGTCATGAAACTATTGTGGGCGTCGGTTGTATGTCCCAACAGCTCATACAATTGGCCGCGGATGAAGTACAGACGGGTTTTGAATTGACGCTTGGGTTTGTTCTTGATGGCTTCGTTGATGAAGTCGATAGCGCTTTCAATCTCCCCCTCAGGAGCCGTCAGGTGGTATTCTGCCATAGCAGCGTTGTACTGCATTTTCAGCTTCTTCGATTTTTTCTTGTAGATAGCATGATCTACTTCGTTGAGGAGGTCGAAAGCACGCGAGTAGTATTTCTGCCGTATGGCGGTACGGGCATTCATGATTTTGGCTTCTTCCTTGATGTCAGAAACCTTATAGGTGTTTTCGATATAGCTGAATGTCCTTTGTGCCTGGTTGTAATCTTGTTTGTGGAAATAGGCCTTGCCCATCAGGAAATAAGCATTGTCAATGTATTTCACGTACTCCTTACCGCGGATGAACATGGAATGCTTGTAGATACATTTTGACGATTTCTGAATCACGCGGTCCATGTGAGGCAGGATAGAGCCTAACTCATTCTGCGGAGGGTAATTGTATATGGGCAACAAGGTTGTGTAATTGTCCTTGGTCTTGGTTTCCAGGTCGGCCTCGCCCGCTTTCATGGCTTCTTTGCCGTTAAAGAGCACGTTGAACCGGGCGGTGGTGTTATGGTACGCCCTGTTCGGAAACGTGTTTTTTCGGGTGGAACACGAACTGAATAAAAGCAGCAGTATTACTGCTATGCTTATCACTGCGTAGGATATGGTTGTTCTTGTTTTCAAATCTTTCTGGTGTTAGTGTTGAAAAGATATAACGAGTCAAACGAGTTCTTTATTGTCTTTTCTGGTCAGCAAAATATTGTTCAAGGAGTTTTTGAACGTATTTTCCGAAAACGTCAAATTCAATGTTCACCACCGTTCCTTTCTTGAAGTTATGGAAATTGGTGACTTTGTGGGTGTAAGGGATGATCGCTACGGAGAACATGCCCTTCTCGGAATCCACCACGGTAAGGCTGACACCATTAACAGAGATGGAACCTTTGGGTACGGTGAAGTTGTTTTTCGTGCTGTCGTATGAGAAATAATAGCGCCAGCTGCCGTTGTCATCCACCACCTTCTCGCATACTGCGGTCTGGTCCACGTGTCCCTGCACAATGTGTCCGTCGAAACGGCCGTCCATCTTCATGCTGCGTTCCAGGTTGACTTCATAGCCTACCTCCCAAGTCTTCAGGTTGGTCTTCAGCATGGTTTCGTCCATGGCGGTAACCACATATTGCTTCTTTTCCGGATCGAGTTTGACTATGGTGAGGCAGCATCCGTCGTGCGCCATGCTCTGGTCTATCTTCAATTCATCGGCAAAATCCACCTCAATGGTAAAATGATAATTGGTATTCTCTTTCTCTATTTTAACGATTTTTCCAGTCTTTTCAACGATTCCGGTGAACATAACACTCCCAATTTTATATATTTATTTAAGTTTGCAAAAATAGCAAAATTTTATATATATAATACATTGCTATGTTTTTTTTTCGTTATTGTCAAATTGTTTGATTTTGAATTGAAATTTTTTTTATTTTTGCATACGATTCAAAATCAGATTGATTTAATTTAAAAAATTGATTATCAAGAAAATAAAAATAAATCCTCATGAAAAAGATTTCAAACAACACTCTTTTAGGCCGACTGGCTCAGATTTTAAATGTGGTTATTCTGGCTTTCTTCATTCTTTCTGTCATTTTCTTATTGAATTTTGACAAGGTCAATGTGGTTAAAGTAGGCAACGAGCCCGCTTATTTAAAAGCCAAGGAACATTTGCACACGGTAGAGCACCCGTTAAAACTCAATCAGGCCGAGGTTGATTACTATGCTTATAAACTTGATACTTTGACTCAGCATCAAGCTGCTGTTGCCAAAGATAAAAAGGCTGTGAAAGCTTTGCAGGAAGATATCGACAGAACCAAGAAGACCTTGGGTGAGAAAAAGGAAGCTCTTGCCCAGACTGAACAGGCTATCGCTGACGAAAGAGCCGCTTTTGAGCCGATTGAGGCTGAGTATAATGACATGGTTGCACAAACGGAGGCCGCAGAAGGTACCTATAATGTCTTCTTATTCATTACTTTGTTGCTCTTTTTGGTGAAAGTGTTAATATGGGCTATCTGGAATTACAAAAACTCTTTGAACCTGCGCAATGTATGTCCTTGGATGGAAAAAGCTACGGCTCCTTCATGGGCATTCTGGGGTTGGATTATTCCGATTTACAATTTGATCAAACCTTACGCTTTCTTCAATGAATTGTATGATGAAACTGAATATGCTTTGACGGACAAGAATGTTATGCCAGCTGACAATAAAAGCGATAATGATTTCATTTTGGGCTTCTGGTGGGGTATGTTCCTCTTGGCAGTATGCCTGATGAGTATGATCATTGTTTCCACTTTCTTCGGTAATGGTCCGGCATTCTACAAGCTCAACCACACCTCTGTAGCTGTTGCAGCTATCGTGTTATGGTGCGTGTATGTCCTGATGGAAATCATCGTGATCAACAAGTACAATAAGTTGAACAAACTTATGGCTGACAACGAAAAAGTTTTCTAATCTCCCCCATAAATAACCAAAAAAAAGACGTGGCAACCCCACGTCTTTTTTTTATCTGTAACCTGTCCCCTGTAACCTGTATCCTGTTACGGTGCCATGTTGTAATACTCTTCCAGCATATCCCCTTCATATTGCTTGATGCACTCGTTGATGTAGTGCTTGACAAGGGCCTTTCCGCTTCTTTCCTGCTGTAAGCTGATTTTCTGCAAGCTTTTGTTGACTCTGGCGATTCTCAAACGGTTGGGGTAGGGGTTAAGTTTGAAACCAGCTAACTCATCCAGTTCGCCTTTTAGCTCATCCATTTCCAGCATGTCGGCACCAAACAGTTCAATCAGCTCTTTGTCGGTCATGGCTGGGGCAAGCATGATGTAGCTGTACAGACATTGGAGGCACTTCCCGCATTTCTCCATCTCTTTGATTTCCTGCAAGATGTCGGGACTGATAGCCTCGTTTACGGGTATAATATCGGCATTGAAATCGTTACAATTCATAGAGCTGTTTTTGAAAAGGCAAAGATACGGAAAAAGTTGTAATTTTGCCGCCTGAAATGCAGGCTCGAAAAAAGAGAGTATGACCGATTTTGCCGCTATTGATTTTGAGACCGCCAATGGGCAACGCAGCAGTGTGTGCAGCGTGGGTATAGTGATTGTCCGCAATGGAGCTATTGCCGACAGCTTCTATAGCCTTATCCGTCCCGAACCCAACTATTATGCATGGTTTTGCCAGCGGGTTCACGGATTATCACGGATGGATACGGATAATGCCCCAATTTTTCCAGAGGTGTGGGCTAAAATCGCACCCAAAATCGAAGGCCTGCCTTTGGTGGCACATAACAGCATGTTTGATGAAGGTTGTTTGAAGTCTGTCTTTCAACTGTATCAGATGGATTATCCTGATTATCAGTTCCGTTGCACCTGTATTGCCTCTCGCCGGCATTTCGGCCAAAATCTGCCCAACCATCAGTTGCACACGGTAGCCCATGCCTGTGGTTTTGATTTGGAGCATCACCACCACGCCCTCGCCGATGCCGAGGCCTGTGCCCACATAGCAATAAAGATATTATAACAAATTTCGGAATTTTGGAAGTTTTTTTTGCAAAACTTGACCGCCAAAAATCGACATGATTTTACTTGTCGTGACCTGCTGATGGCTTGTGATTGTCGCAGAGTTTTAAAACAAAAAATCAGCGAAGCTTGATATAACTTGCTGATTCTGATTGTTTTGCGTCTTGCTGCGGAGAGAGAGGGATTCGAACCCCCGGACCCGTGAGGGTCAACGGTTTTCAAGACCGCCGCAATCGACCACTCTGCCATCTCTCCGCCGGCAAAAGTACAAAAATTTTTGTTTGATGCAACAGGTGGGTGAAAAAAATTTCAAAGGGGAGTCTCGCTCTGCGTGCTCGAGGGGAGTTTCGCTGCGCTCAAGGGGAGTCTCATGCTACGCATTCGAGGGGAGTTAACAATTAATAATTAACAGTTAATAGTTATTGGATGTAGTTAATATTCCCCTTCTATTAGATTTGATGAGGGAGTGAGAACAGAAACAAAGTTTACTTTGGTTATGCCGAGCGAGGAGGAAGAAGAGACATAGTCTCCAAAAGGTGCCCTAAAAGAGGAACCGTCAAGTCATCAATTATCAATTATTAATTGTTAATTGTTAACTGTTAAAGTCCTCAATCTTCCCCATATCCTTCCAGTGACCTTCATTATGGAGGAAGCCTTTGAGCAGGTGGTTTTTCGCCAAGTCAACATATATCGGGGTGATGGACTGCTTTTCCGCGGTAGGAATCAGGTCGATGAGCTCGCGGCGCACAATATGGATGCCGCTGAAGGCGTATGGTGCGTAAGTGTCAGCCGCTTTGGAACGGATTTCCTCGCCGGTTTTGTTATTCCGCCAACCGCAGAGGTTCATGTCACCGTTAAATAGGAAATAGCGGGAGGTCTCGCGCTGCCGCACTGCTAAGGTGGCCAAAGCTTCATGGTGGACATGATAATCAATAAGCTGTTTTATATTAAGGTCGGATAGGATGTCCACATTATGCAGCAGAATATGTTCACTGTTGGCGAGCAGGGGAGCGGCGAATTTCAGTCCTCCGCCGGTGTCGCGCAAGTAATCCCTCTCGTCAGAAATTTCAATTTCAGCCTTGTGTGGATGCTCTTTCAGGTAGTTGATAATCAGGTCCGGAAAATGATGGACATTAACCACAATGTGCTGGATGCCCGCATCAATGATTTTTTGTAAAACATATTCTATCAACGGTTTGCCTTGGTATTCCACCAAAGCTTTCGGCTTGTCTGCTGTAAGCGGGTATAGGCGGGTGCCCAAACCTGCGGCAAAAACCATAGCGGAGATGTTCTTGTTCATTTGTTTGGCAATTATTGTTGTTCTGAATCTTGCTCTTTGGCGTTCAGGTTAGCCATGAAATTGTCTTCGATTGCCGTAAACCTATGCAGGGTGCGGCGGGAGAATAAGAAGAACATCACAATAACCAATGCCAGCAGGAACACCACGAACTTGGTGAATCTGAATGATTTGGAAAGAATGACCATCACAAAGAAGCAAGCCAATATAATACGGAAAATGGTCCAGGCAACAATCCCGATGCGGTTCAATTGTCCATCCCTCCATAATTGGGCGTAAAGGGCCTGGGTGGAGTGTTTGTTGCTCATCAGGCCATATAGGAATGGAGAAATGAAAGTCAGCAAAATGAATGCATTGATGATGTTGATATAGTTGACGGGAATATATTTCTCCAAAAGGTTAGTCATAAAAGGATAGAAATAATGGAAGGCGACAAAGGTGATGGAGAAGCAGAGAATACCGAAAATGGCGGTTCGCAGCAGCGATTTTTTGAGAATAATGCCCCAAGCTCCAGGTTTTCGGGGACCTTTGCCTACTAAACTATAATCATCCAAGGTCTTTTTGACATTTGCCGGTAGTTTTCGCTCCACAAATCGCGTGAACGGGTCGGCCAAACGGATGCAGTAGGGTGTGGTGAAGGTAGTGATGACCGAAACGGCCACAATGACAGGATAGATGTAGTTACTTAACACCCCCAATGAGACACCCAAGGAGGCGATAATGAAGGCAAACTCACCAATCTGCGACAAGCTGAAACCGGTTTTGACCGATACATTCAGCGATTCGCCAGCTACCAGTACACTGCCTGCGGAAATGAAGGCCTTGACAACTAAGGTGATGATGGTTAAGAAGAGAATGGGTTTCCAGAAGTTAACCAATATATCGGGGTCAACCATCATACCGACCGATACGAAGAAAATGGCGCCAAAAAGGTCCTTGGTGCCCTTGGTGATCTTCTCAATATGTTCTCCCTCAACGGTTTCGCAGATGATGGAGCCCATGACGAAGGCACCCAAAGCGGAAGAAAATCCTACATAATTGGCGAATACCACCATGCCGAAACATAGTCCTATGGAAATAATGAGCAGGGTTTCATCATTGATGTATCTTTTGGCTTTCCGGAAGAAGGTCGGGATGATAGCAATACCCACCACAAACCACAAAATCAGGAAGAACATCAGCTTGGCAATGACAGTTAACATCTCTTGGCCTTGGAATTGCTTTGAGGCGGCGGCGGTTGACAGTAACACCATCATCACGATGGCGACTATGTCCTGGATAATCAGGATGACCATGGTAAGGTCAGCAAAAGGCTCTTTTTTCAGCTTTAAATCTTCAAAAGCCTTGATAATGATGGTGGTGGACGACATGGCTAACATACCGCCGAGGAAGATGCATTCCATCAGGCTCCAGTGCATTAGGTAGCCCGACAAGGCACCAATGCCTATCATTAGGATGATTTCGATGGCTGCCGCAATAATGGCGGTACTGCCCATCTTTAGCAATTTCTTGAAGCTGAATTCCAAACCCAAGGCGAACATAAGGAAGATGATACCGATTTCCGACCATTCCTCAATGCTGGCCGTATCGAAAACGGTGGGGAACAAGCCGAAATGCGGTCCCACAATAAAACCCGCCACGATGTAACCTAAAACCAGAGGTTGTTTGAGCAGTTTAAAAATAATGGTAATAACACCCGCTGAAATCAGAATCAGCGCAAGGTCTTCTACCAAATTCATGTTTTCTCCCATAGATAATTAGTTTTTGCAAGTGATGAAACGGGGTTTCCCGTTGAGGTCTTTTATTTTTTCAATATGATGATAATGAAGTTGAAGCAACATAGACTCCAATTCATCGTGATAGTCTTCGTGTGTTTCCAAAAACAGCAGGCCATTGTCGGCAAGTAACTCTTTGCTTAACAGAGCGATGCACTCGTAAAAAAGCAGGGGCTTGTCATCTGGCACGAAAAGGGCTTCTGCTGGCTCGTGTTCTGTCACATTCTTGTGCAGCAGGGCTTTATGTGATTGCGGAATATATGGGGGATTGCTGATGATGGCCTGGAAATCTTGTCCAAGTTTTGCTGCATCTTCTTTCAGCAAATCATGTAGGATGAAATTCACCTGTACATGATTGTCTTCCGCATTATGTTGGGCCAGTTCGAGAATTTCGCGGCTATAGTCGGTGGCCCATACTTCCGCTTCTGGCAAATGTTTTGCCAAAGCGATGGCGATGGCACCACTGCCTGTGCAGAAATCCAGGATACGACAGGGTTGAGTAGCGTGGAGTCCAATTGCGTCTTTGCAGTTGGAATTCGTGGCATTGACTGACAATTGTTTCAGCAGTCGCTCTACCAGCTCTTCTGTTTCGGGTCGCGGTATCAGCACTAACGGGTTCACTCGCATCGTCAGTCCGTAAAACTCCGACTTCCCGACCACATACTGTACTGGTTCGCCGTTTTGCAGTCGTTGCAGGTCGTTTTGCATTTCCTGCCATTCTTCGTTTTGGAAGTTTTTGTCAGGATGAATGGCAAATTCGTGAGCCGGAATTTCCCATTTTAGTTCAAAATAATAGCGCACAATCGCCTCCGCCTCCCTTTTATCATATAATATATATAAGGAGGAGAGGTATAAATTCCTAATGTTGTGCAGTGTGAAATTCATGGTGCAAAAATACGAAATTAATCCGTCATCCTGTAATCCTATAATCCTGTAATCAAAAAAAACTCCCCTCGAGCGTAGCGAGACTCCCATCGAACACGCAGTGTGAGACTCCCCCTTGTGCAAAGCACAACTCCCCTCGAGTGCGTAGCATGAGACTCCCCTTTGGACGAAGTCCACTCCCCTCGAACACGCAGTGTGAGACTCCCCTTGAGGGCACAGCCCGAGACTCCCCGAAAAAAAATTAACACCCTGTTGTTTGTATCAAAAAAAGTTGTATTTTTGCAGCCCCAAAAATTAACCATTTTAATAAACCAAAAAAAGTAAAAATTATGTTGAATCAGTACGAAACCGTTTTCATTATGACGCCCGTTTTATCTGATGATCAGATGAAGGAAACGGTAAAGAAATTTGAGAACATTCTCACCAGCAATGGTGCAGAAATGGTTCATGAAGAGGACTGGGGACTGCGTAAATTCGAGTATCCCATCCAGAAGAAATCCTCCGGATTTTACCACCTTTTCGAATTCAAAGCTGAAGGTAGCTTGGTAAAAGAACTGGAACTGCAGTATCGTCGTGACGAGAGAGTCCTGAGATATCTGACCGTTGCCATGGACAAACATGCCGTAGCATACAGTGAAAAGAGACGTAACCTGAAAAAAGAACCTAAAGCAGAATAAGGAGGAAAGATTATGGCAACAAATAACGAAATCAAATATTTAACCCCGATTGCGGTTGATATCAAGAAGAAAAAATACTGCCGTTTCAAAAAGAGCGGTATCAAATACATCGACTATAAGGATGCTGAATTTTTGAAGAAATTCGTCAATGAGCAAGGTAGAATCCTGCCCCGCCGTTTGACCGGTACTTCATTGAAATTCCAGAAGAAAGTGGCTCAGGCCGTGAAGAGAGCAAGACACCTTGCCTTACTTCCTTTCGTAACTGATAACTTGAAGTCAAACAACTAAAAGGAGGAACAGCAATGGAAATTATATTGAAACAAGACGTTCAGAATCTCGGTTATGCCGACGAAATCGTTAAAGTGAAAGACGGCTATGCCAGAAATTATCTTATCCCTCAGGGACTGGCAATTTTGGCAACCGAACCCAATAAGAAAATGTTGGCCGAAACTTTGAAGCAGCGCGCTTTCAAAGCTGAGAAAATCAGAAAAGAAGCTGAATTCATGGCTGGTAAGATTGACGGTCTCACCGTTAAGATTTTCACCAAGGCTTCTGAAAAAGGCACTATCTTCGGCTCAGTGAACAATATCGCAGTGGCCAATGCCCTGAAAGAACAACACGGTATTGAAATCGACCGTAAGAAAATCATCATCAAGGAAGACCATATCAAGGAATTGGGCAACTATACCGCTGTGGTGAACTTGCACAAGGACTTCAACAAGGTCAACTTGAACCTCGAAGTGGTGGCAGAAGAGTAGTCTTCAGAAGTCATACTTCATGGACAAACGGGATTCCGAAAGGAGTCCCGTTTTTTTTATATTTTGGTGAAAATACCCCAAAAAATTTTTTTTCATTGAAAATCAACATATTAAATCAAAATAACACTTTTTTTCTTAAAAAGTGTTATTTATGCCAAAAATTTTATATTTTTGCTAATATTATGGTATAGTGTGAATGGGGGTGGTTTAAAACACAATATATTGAATATGAGCAATATAAGAAATAGGTGTAAAGCTTAATAAATGCATTTTTTTATACGAAAAATGACATTTATTTGGCATTTTAAAAGAGGGAAAAAATATAAATCAAAAACAAATAATCATGAAGAAAATTTTATTATTTTTGACACTTTTCCTGTTGAGTGCAGGAATGTCATGGGCGTAAAATGTAGCTAAAATCGGTAGCACGGAGTATGCTACTTTGCAAGCTGCTGTGGATGATGCATACACCACCACTGGCGACGTGACTATTGAACTGATTGCCAACACCTCGGAGGCTGTAGTTGTGAAGAAAAAAGTTGGACTTAACTTAACTATTGATGGTAAGGACAAAACCCTTACTGGTCAGATAATCGTTGCGGGTACTGGAAGCACGACTTCAACAGAGGTCTTGACAATTATACATCTCAAATTTGCCTATGATAATAGTCTTATGGAAGCAGGCGATGGCTTTATTATTTTTCCCGATACAAGAACTTCTGGTACGCGTTGGTACACTGGTGGTTACAGTTATGCACACAATGTTAATGTGTCTTACTGTGATTTTGTGGGCAATGGTGTTACAGGTAGTGGTGCCAAACCCGTAGGTGTCCATATTGGATCAATAGGTGGTGGAATGGGAAATTTCAATATTGACCATTGTACTGCATCTGGAATGCACAGTCTTGCACAATTTACAAATGTTAATGACATATCTATTACTAATTGTACGCTTACCGAAGATATGTACCATGGTGTAAGTATATCTGGTGGTACTGGTAATTTCATTATTGAAAATAATACCATGGACATTGATGACGATTATGGTATTCGTATTAAGGGAGGAACTGTCAAGAGCGTAACGTTGTCAGGCAATAATGTTGAAGCACCCAATGCCATTGTATTAAACGGTAACGCTACGGGCACAACAGTTGCCATTACGTCAGGAACCTATATTGGTGGTTTTGCAACAGATGCATCAGACATTACCATCACTGGCGGAACCTATTCAAGTGATGTGACACCGGAATGTGCTCCTGGATATGCCGCTTATGCTAATGGCACAGTTCCAGAGACATGGACAGTAGGCCCTATGCCAAAGGTGGCAAAAATAGGCTCTGTGGAATATACTTCTCTCCAGGCCGCTTTGGATTCTGCCCATGCTAATATGACAGGCGATGTGACTATTGAGTTGTTGAAGAACATTACAGAAGTGGCTATCGTACATCAGAAGGCCAGTTTGAACCTTACTATCGAAGGTAGTAATGACACCATCGTAGGACAGATCGCCATTGATGGTGATGGTAGAGCTTCAGGTACTGAAACACTGACCATCCAGAATGTACGCTTTGTGGGTCAGAAGACGGATTTCTACACAACCACTGCTGATGATAATGCATTTGTTTTGGTTCCGAACACAAAAACAGCGGGGAAACCATGGTATACAAATAAATATAATTATGCCCATAATATCACACTCGATAATTGTGTTTTCAGTAGTACTGCACCTGGTTATGAGGAAGTTGCAGTAAGAGTTAATTCAGGTGCAGGTGCATACAATGTGACAATAAATAATTGTAAGGGCGATAGCCTTCATAGTTTGGCCCAGTTTACAGGGACAACAGGTGCAACCATCACCAATGATACTGTCACAAAAAGCGAGAGTTTCATTAATGTCAGTGGTGGTGCTGGAACATTTAATGTGAGTAACTGTAAATTCACTACAGATGCTGCTATTGCTACTGGATATGCTGTACGAGAAAATGGCGAATCTACTGCGGTCATTAATTTGGATAACAACGAGTTCATAAAAGGTGGTGACGTTCTTGTAATGGGCAAAGGTAGTTCAGTTACTAAAGGCACTATTAATGTGACAAGCGGCTTCTATGAAGGGAATATCTCCAAAACTTCAGCTGCTACTGGTACTTTCGTCTTCACTGGCGGTACTTTCAGTGAGCCCAAGGCCACAGTGGACAGCTGGTGTGCTCCTGGCTATTATGCTATCGAAAATGATCCCGATGCACTGCACTGCACTGTTTATCAAATGTACTCGCTTATATACAATGCCAACGGTGGTACTGGCACAATGGATACTATCTATGTGAGAGTAGATGCATCTGTATCTGACCGTACCAAAGATGTTGCTGATTGTGCTTTCCTCCCTGCTCTGACCACCGATGTTTTCGCCATTTGGAATACCAAAGCTGACAGTACAGGCATCAGTTTCAATCCTGGAGATCCTATTGTATTGATCTCCGATACTACCTTGTATGCAATCTGGAGAGAAGGTTATTCCATTTCTTACAATGCTAACGGTGGTACAGGAACTATTCCACCCCAAATTAAGTTGATTGGTGTTGATGTCACTCTTTCCGATGGTACCGATGGTGCAGGCAACTATCTTATCACCAAAACTGACAGCACTCTCTATCGTTGGAACACCACACCCGATGAAGCTGTAGGTAGCACCAACTACGCTTTAGGTGAAACTTATAGTACCAACGCAAGTCTTGCTTTGTACGCTGTATGGCGCCTTACCCTCGATATGACCATGGATTCTACCGATGTGGTTTGCTACGGGGAGAACAATGGTACCGATACCGTGAAGATTATTGGTGGTGAAGCTCCTTATATGATAGTATTGTCCAGCACAGTTCTTCCACAAAACGATACCGTGAAAAACCTGATGGATACAGAATATATATTTGAAAACCTGAAACCAGGTAAATACAATGTTGAGTTAAGCGACGTCCTGAAAAAAGATTTTATCACTGGTACATTCACCATCGCACAGCCCGATACATTGGAAATCACGGCTTTGACTGTTCCTACCAATAATCCTTGCCCGTTGATGGGTGTCGGCTCATTCGACGCAAGCGTTACTGCTCAAGGTGGTAATGATCCAGGTAACTATACCTATGCATGGGGTGATGACGCAACCAATGTGAATGCTGCAGCAACTGAAGTTCCCGCTATAGCAGACGATATTGATTATACCTATACCGTTAGTGTGACAGTTACAGATATTAAAGCTTGTACTGCTACTGCTACTGCAACCATCGAGGTGAGCCCGGTTATCGTCCATATTGACTCTCTCCATGGTAACACCACAATGAAAATTGATACGGTAAAACAAGGTATCATGCAGGGCTGTGACACTATCATTAGAGATTTCGGTTACCCGACATTCACTTTCACTAACTCCGCAATTACTGAGGATATTTTGGATACTGTTTATAATGATATCCCCACCAACTATCCTGACAGCATATTCTCTATAGGTTATAACCCCATCATCTGGACCGCTGTTGACACATGTGGACATGAGGTTACTTGTGAACAGATTATCTACATTTATCATTATCCATGTCCCTCTGTGGATGATGGCGAAGGTAATACCTATAATGGTGTTCGTGTGGGTTGTTTATGTTGGACAGATAGAAACCTGGTGTCAACCAAATACAGCAGCAATGGTAACACAATTCCGAATCTGATGAGCTATGTATCAGAGAATTTCCCCAATGCTACAGAAAATGTTGCTAATTTTGGTTATTTGTATGATTGGTATGCAGCTGTTGATACAGCAACCAATAGCATTGCCGATATCGAAGCTACATACGCTGCTGGTAAACATGTTCAAGGTGCATGTCCCAACGGTTGGTATTTGCCTACCGATGAGGATCTCAAAACACTGGAAAGTTTCAATGCCAAGGATTTGAGATCAACTGATTTCTGGATTGAAGGTAGTGGTACTAACAGCACAGGTTTCAATGCTGTTCCTGGTGGTTATTACAACTGCGTAACTGGCAGATATGAGAATGCAGCAGGTAATGCATACTTCTGGTCTTGTCATCCTGTATATGATGCGGCTACTGGTGCTATGATTGACTATATCTGTGAGAAGATATACAATGGTAAAGAATATAGCCGTTGCAATGGATTCAGTATTAGATGTGTGTTGATTGTGAATGAATAAAAGTTGCAAAACAACATCAAAAAAAAATCGGTGGATTGGATTTCAATCCACCGATTTTTTTGTGCTAAACTTAAAAGTATAAGTTATTGTGCCAGATTATTTTTCTAACCTTATGCGGGCATCCACTGCAGTGACGTAGCGTGGGTTGCCCAAGAGTGGGTTCAAGTCCATCTCGGCAATCTCGGGAGCAGCCTGCACCAATGCGCTGATACGGGCAATCTGGTCGGCATACAGGTCGATGTTGACGGGCTCCTGGCCACGAACACCTTGCAGAATCTTGTAGCCGCGCAACTTGGTGAGCATCACCTTGGCCTCGTCGGCGGTGATGGGTGCCAATGCACTCTGTACATCCTTCAGCACTTCGATGAAGATACCACCCAAACCGAAGAAGATCTGATGTCCGAACTTGGCATCCTTAATGGCGCCGATATAAACATCAGTACCGTCCAACATCGGATACATTTCTACCGCGTAGGTGTCTTTAATGGCCATCAGACGGTCAAACTCCTTGCTTACGGTATCCAAGTCCTTTACGTTCAAAGTAACGCCGCCTACGTCAGATTTGTGCAGTGGACCGACCACCTTCATTACGAGGGGAACATCTTTGCTGCAACCTACCTCCTTGGCGAAGGCCAGAGCATCTTCTTTCTTTGATACTTCCACAGATTTCTTGCGGCTGATGCCAGCGGCATCCAAAAGCTCGTTGTAGTCGGCAATCTCCATGTAGCCGTCACCGCATTTGTCGATGGTCTTGCGGATGCGGGCTACATCGATTTGCGGCAGTTCCACATGCTCGGGTTGTGGCTTGGGCGTATTATATACTTTGCAGATGGCATTGCCTAACACACACTCTTCGGGGAAGTTGATGCGGCCTTTGGCAATGAAGTCGTTGATTTCGTCCTTCACATTGATGATGGAAGGCAACACGGGGAAGATGGGTTTCTTGCAGGTTTTCATCTTCTCATCTAACAGGTCATAAACCTCCTTGTTGCTGAACAATCCTGGTGAGCCGAAGATAACTACGGAGAAGTCGATATCTGTGTATTCGTTCTCGACGGTGTCGATGATATAACCTAACTGTTCGGCGGTGCCAGTGGCGAGGAAGTCGATGGGGTTGCCTACGGAAGAACCACCGAAAAGCTTGGCGAGCAGGGCGGGGCTGGCGGGATGGTCCTTCAGTGAAGGTACCTCCATGCCACCATTGCTGAGCACATCGGTGAGCATTACGGCGGGACCGCCGGCATGGGTGATCACGGCGCAACGTTTGCCCTTGATTTCGGGGTGCATGAAGACGCCGCACACGGTGGTCAGTTCCTGACGGTTGTGGCAGCGTACGATGCCGGCCTTGCTGAACAGGGCATCGACAGCGGCATCGTTGGTGGCCAAAGCACCTGTGTGTGATGAAGCGGCACGTGAGCCGGCAGCACTACCACCGCTCTTGATGGCGGCGATGTGGCAGCCCTTGTTGATAAGGCTGCGGCTATGCTTGAGTAAACGCTGTGGGTCGCCAATTTTCTCCATGTAGAGCATGATGACACGGCTTGATTTTTCGGGGTCAAAGGTCTCATCGAGGTGCTCCAGTACATCTTCGATACCTAACTGGGCACTGTTACCTACTGCCCACACACTGTTAAACTTCAGACCGTTGCTGATGCCGTACTCTTTGATGAACACGGCGGTGGCGCCTGAACCTGTGATGAAATCGACGCCATGGGGATCGAGGGTAGGGATGGGGGTGTCGAAACAGCCAGCATAGTTTACGTTGAGGAAGCCGGTGCAGTTGGGACCGATGAGCGAGCCGCCCACGCTGTTGATGGTATCTACGATATGCTTCTCGATTTCAGCACCTTCGTGGCTTTCTTCTGAGAAGCCAGCACTGACGATAATGAAGCCTCGGCAGCCTTTTTCCTTGGCCAGCACATCAACGGTCTGGGCACAGAACTTGGCGGCGATACATAGGATGGCGCAATCGACCTGCGGCAGATCATCGACCTTAGCATAGCATTTCACGCCTTGCACTTCGGTCTCTTTGGGGTTGACGGCGTAAATCTGACCCTTGAAGGGGCTCTCCAAGAGGTTTTTCAGCGATTTTCCGCCGGGTTTATGAATGTCACTTGACGCACCGCACACTACGATGCTTTGGGGGTTTAAGAGTTTTGGGTTGATCATTTTGTATGTTTGTTTTTGTTGTTGATTTGCGAACCCCCACACTGCGCTTCGCTTATGTGGGGTTATTGAAATTTTGCCTCTCCGAGGCAATCTGAGTAGCTCTTAATTATTAATTGTTAACTGTTAATTGGTTCTACAGTTTCATCTCCTCAATAATCCCCTTAATCTTTGCCTGCATAGCGGCATTAGCCTCGTCGTATTGCTGGATGTCGGGCAACTGACCTATCACACCGAAATAGAACTTGATTTTGGGTTCGGTGCCGGAAGGACGGACGGTGATTTTGGAGCCGTCGGCCGTGAAGAACTGCAGCACATTGGACTTGGGCAGGGCAATGGGTTCCTGCGTGCCTTTGTCCAAATGATAGGCGATGCCTGCCTGAATATCTTTCATGAGGACAACCTTCTGTCCACCAATTTCCTTTGGAGGATTATTTCTATAATTTACCATCATGGCGGCGATTTCCTCAGCACCACTCTTGCCTTGCTTGGTCAATGAAAGCAGATCTTCTTTGTAGTAACCGTATTCATGGTAGATTTCGAGCAACATCTGGTACAGGCTCTTGCCTTGGTTGGCATAGAAAGCGGTCATTTCGGCGATGAGACAGCAGGCAATGACAGCATCTTTGTCTCTCACAAAGTCGCCAGCTAAGTAGCCGTAGCTTTCCTCGCCACCACCGATGAAGGTCGTCTTGCCTTCATTCTCTTTAATCTTTTCTGCAATATATTTGAAGCCCGTAAGCACATCATAGCATGGCACCTGATAAGCATCAGCCATGCGTTTGATTAATTCGGTAGTAACAATAGTTTTAACGACAAATTGTTTGCCATCGAGCTTGTTGAGGGCTTTCCACTGTGACAGCAGGTAATGTACCAGCAGTGAACCGGTCATATTGCCGTTGAGCAGTATCATTTCGCCCTTGAGGTTGCGTACGGCGATACCTACACGGTCGGCATCGGGATCGGTAGCTAACACCAAATCGGCTTTTTCAGCTTCTGCCTGTGCGATAGACATGATGAGGGCGCTTTTCTCTTCGGGGTTGGGTGACTTCACGGTGGGGAAGTTGCCGTCGCTGACAGCTTGCTCCTTGACGATGCTGATGTTTTCGAAACCATACATTTTCAAGGCTTTGGGCACCATGGTGATGCCGGTGCCGTGCAGCGGGGTGTAGATGATTTTCAGCTGTTTCTGGGCAGCGATGGCTTCCGGATGCAACGACAGGCCGTGAACCAGCTTCAGGTAAGCCTCGTCCAGACTGCTGTCAATAATGTGCACTTTGTCGGGATTGCGCTGCCATTTGGTATCGTGCAGCGATTTGATTTTGTTGACTTCGGCAATGACATTTTTGTCGTGTGGGGGCACTAACTGGCCACCATCGTTCCAGTACACCTTGTATCCGTTATATTCTTTCGGGTTGTGCGAGGCGGTCACCATCACGCCCGACTGGCAGTGCAGGTGACGCACGGCGAAGGACAGCACCGGGGTGGGACGCAGTTCCGGAAACAGATGGCAGGTGATGCCGTTGGCGGAAAGCACATCGGCGGTGATGTCGGCGAAATAGGCACTGTTGTTGCGGGAGTCGAAGGCAATGGCCACGCTGATTTCCTGATTGGGGAACTGCTGTTTCAGATAGTTGGCCAGTCCCTGGGTGGCAGCGCCCACCGTGTATTTGTTCATGCGGTTGGTACCCACGCCCATAATGCCACGCAATCCGCCCGTGCCGAATTCCAGGTCACGGTAGAAGGCCTCGGTCAGCTCATCAGGGTTGTTTTGCAAGTAGTCCTTGATTTGGGCTTTGGTGTCGGCATCGTAGTCGTCATTCAGCCACAACGCCACGCGTTCTTCAATATATTTATCCATAGTGTATCAGATTAAAATTATTAATCTGCAAACTTACAAAAAGTTTTCCTATTGGCAAAATATATTTTGCCATATAATTCCCCTTCTTTAAGATTCGATGAAGGAGCGAGTGTAGAAGCAAAGCTTGCTTTGGTTATGTCGAGCGAGGAGGAGAAATGGGCGAAGCCCCAACGGGTGCCTGAAGGGCGGGGTAGTGGTAGAGACGTTTCATGAAATTTTTAAAAAAAATACAAATCATTTCCGAAGATTCGGAAAAATTATGTATGTTTGCAAAAAAATAATCAATCCTTATTATTAATTTAATTTGTAAAATTATGGAAGAGAAAGATTTACAGCTTTTGGAAGAGTCTAAATTGTATGTATCAAGCATGGGCAAATGGATGAAATTCTTTGCTATATTGGGCTGCATAGGTGCAGGTTTTATGGTTTTGGCTGCTTTATTGTTGATATCGGTAGGAAGTTTTATCCCTTTAGCTGAAGACTTAGGCGTATTGAGTAGAGTTGGTACGGGTGTGGTAGGTTTTATATATCTTATCATTGCGGCAGTATATATCTATCCTATCATATATCTTTTCCGTGCCTCTGCTGCCGCCAGATTGGCCATTGAGAGCAAAGATAATGTCCAAATGACAGAATTCCTCAAGAATAACAAGTCGTTTTGGAGATACTGCGGAATACTCACCATTGTTTTGTTCTGTTTTTATATCGTGCTGATTATTGGTTTTATAATTGCCGGTGTAGCCTTGGGTTTGTCATCGTTATAATCAGGAATTTTTTTATTTGCTAAAAGAGGGTAGCGTGCCTTACGCACGCATACCATTCATTCATATCACCCCACACTGTGCACTATCGTGCTTGTGTGGGGTTAATAGGATGTTGTGCTTTCAGCACACATATATTAACGAAATTGGCACATTAGCATATTCACATCTCCCCTCGAACAAAGTGAGACTCCCCTTGAGCACAGCGAAACTCCCCTCGAGGGCAAAGCCCGAGACCCCCCCAAATTCTATTAGCACATAAAATAATTTGCTAATTAACTAATTTGCTAATTTGCTAATTAATCACGCTTCCTGTTTGCTGATATTCAGCAGCACGCCGGTAGCGATGCCGGCAAAGAGCAGGGAGGCACCGCCGCGACTGATGAAGGGCAGTGTCTGGCCAGTGGCGGGCAAGAGCCCGCAGTTGACGCCGATGTGTACCAAGCCTTGACAACAGAACCAGAAACCGATACCTACTGCCAAGAGCATTCCGAAGGGGCCTTCGGCACGTTTGGCGATGAGTATGGATCGGTAAAACAAGATGAGGTAACAAATCAGGATAAGTAAACTTGCGGAGATACCTAACTCTTCTGTTACTGTGGTGAACACATAGTCTGTGTCTTTTTCGGGCAGGTTTTTGTTGATGACACCCTGTCCTGGGCCCGCTGGCAGCAATCCCGAACGGGCAATGGCAGCTTTGGACTTGATCATCTGGTCGCCATAACCTTCGCTATTGTCATTGGTAAGATAATAATGGCAGCGGTGGCGGAAGGTACTGGAACGGCCCGAGTCGGTGCCAAAAAGATAGATGGAACCGAAAAAGAAGGCCACCGCACAAAATAGCAGCAGGTGTTTGGCTTTGACATTCCCCAAAAACATGATGGCCAAGCTGGTGGCGAAAAAGATGATGGCGGTGGACATGTTGCTGAGGGCCATGCCGCCAGTAAAGAGAAGTACTACAATAAACAAACCTGACACATCTTGCAGGGTCATATCGGAGTCATTGTTGATACGAACCGCTAAAAATTTGGAAATAAAGAAGATAGCTAAGAAACCGATAAAGTAGAAGGTCTGAATTTCGAAAGAACCTATACGGATACCTCGTCGCTCCTCATTACCGAATACCAAGGTGGCGAAGAGCAGGATGGCTGCCAATACAAGGGAAAAAATTGCCAGCCGTGACAACGCCCTGTAGTTGATTTTATAGGCGATGAACATGCCTGCGAAACAGAGGGCGATATTAATCAGATGGTGCACGAACACATGAGTCGATTTGGCCGAGCTCAGCACAGCCAGAATCGATATCAGGGACAGCACAATCGTGATGGCCAGAATGCCCTTGTCTCCGTTGAACTTTATTTTCTCCCGCAAATTCATGATAGGTTATAGGTTACAGGTGTTAGGTGTCAGATTACAGGCATCAGAAATTAATTACTGAAACCTGTTACCTGAAACCTGTTACCTAATTTATAACTGTGCCACGGCTTCTTTGAACTTGTCGCCTCTTTCACGGTAGGTACGGTACATGCCGAAGCTGGTGGTACCAGGGGCGAAGAGGATGGCGTCGCCGGAAGCTGCTGCATAATAGGCGGTGCGGACAGCGTCTTCCATGTTCATGGAAAAGTCCACGGCAATGTCCTGATCGGCAAAGAAATCAAAGATTTCGGGTTTGTAAACGCCCATGATGACAATATGTTTCACTTTCTCTTTGATGATATCCACCAAGTCATCGTTGATGCTGTCACGGTCTTCGATGCTCATGATCCAGGTGGTGGGTTTGGTCATGCTTTCCAGGGCGAACCATACTGCATTGACATTGGTAGAGCGGGAGTCGTTGATGAAGTCGATGCCCTCGATGCTCTTGACCAGTTCCAATTTGTTGGCACTGCCCTCGAAGTCGGACATGGAGTCGTTTAAGCTTTCGTTACGTGCGTTGAGTAGTTTTCCTGCTAATGCAGCGGCCATGCTGCTGCGGTTGTCGGTTGTCGGAAATGCGTTGTAGCCGATGTTTTTGTGTGCTGCCATATTTTATCTTACTTTTAATGTTACTACTGAAATTACTGCCAAAAGGATGCCGATGATGATGAATCGCTGTACGATTTTGGTTTCATGCATGCCTTTTTTCTGATAATGGTGATGAATGGGTGCCATCAGGAAAATGCGCTTGCCTTCACCAGTTTTTTTCTTGGTATATTTGAAATAGCTTGTCTGTATGATGACGGAAACTGATTCGATGAGGTAGATACCGCAAAGAACGGGAATCAGTAATTCTTTTCGGATGATGATGCATAAAACAGCGATGATGCCACCGAGGGAGAGACTGCCGGTATCACCCATGAATACTTGCGCGGGGAAGCAGTTCCACCAGTAGAAGCCGAGACAAGCTCCGAGCAAGGCGGCAATGAAGACTACCAATTCACCGATATTGGGAATATACATGATGTTTAGGTAGTCGGCAAAAATGCTGTTACCAGACACGTATGCCAATATGGCGATGCCTATGCAAATTATAGCTGCGGTGCTTATGGCCAAACCGTCCAGCCCATCGGTGAGGTTGGCCCCGTTGGAAACTGCCGCAATGATGAAAATCACGACAAGAATGTAAACCAATGAGGAAAGCAAACCTGTCTTATCTCCTGTCCAGTTGGTCAGCCAAGCATAGTCGAATTCGTTGTTCTTGACAAATGGAATGGTGGTTTTGGTAGAGTTGTGCTGTGCTGGTATTCTGCTGAAAACGCTGGTGTTATGGTTGGCTATGTCATTGTTAACAACCTCCGTGGTTTCAATTTGTTTATTTTCAACGGAACCTTTCTCTTTGATAACCACATCAGGGTGGAAGCACATCACAATACCTACAATCAAACCTAAAATGATTTGGCCAATCAATTTTTTCTTTCCTGAAAGACCTTCTTTGTTTTTCTTGAATACCTTGATGTAATCATCGGCAAAGCCCAGACAACCCAACCATAAAGTGGTGAATATCATCAATATAATATAAATGTTGTCCAATTTGTTGACCAGCAGAACAGGTATGATAATGGAAGCGATGATGATAATACCGCCCATGGTAGGGGTTCCTTTTTTCTGAAGTTGTCCTTCGAGGCCGAGGTCACGTATGGTTTCGCCAATCTGTGCTTTTTGCAGTTTTTTGATGACGCTTTTACCAATAATCAAAGAGATAAAGAGCGATAGCACGATGGCGAGAGCGGCTCTGAAAGAAATGTATTGGAACATTCCCGCACCGGGGAAATTGTGCCCATGAAGCCAGTCGAAAAGATAATATAACATGGTTTTTAGTTTTAGTTCTTAATTCAAAGATTGAAGTTTGCTTTTATTTCTTCGGTATCGTCAAAATGGTGTTTCACATGATTGATTTCCTGGTAGTTTTCGTGGCCTTTGCCGGCGACCAGCAGCACATCTTTGCCCTGCATCAGCATACAGGCGGTTTTGATGGCCTCGTGGCGGTTCTCAATAACCAGCACTTTGCGTTTCTGGTCGGCAGAAACCCCAGCAAGCATGTCGTTGAGGATGTCCTCGGGCTTCTCGGTGCGGGGGTTATCGGAAGTCAGGATGACTTTGTCGCTGAGCTCGCAAGCGATGGCAGCCATCTCAGGTCGTTTCAGCTTGTCGCGGTCACCGCCACAGCCTACCACGGTGATGATATTCACACTGTGCTGGGTAATGTCGTTGATGGTGGACAGCACATTCTTCAGGGCATCGGGAGTGTGGGCGTAATCCACAATGGCTGAGCCGCCTTCGTTGTTGCGTATCAGCTGGAATCGTCCTGCCGCACTGCCTAAACCACTCATTTGCTGCAGCACTTCCTCACTATTCATGCCCAACAGGATGGCAGCACCATAAATGGCCAAAAGGTTGTAGGCGTTGAAACGTCCACAAAGCTTGAAAAAGACCTCTTGTCCGTTGATAGTCATCTGCAAGCCGGTGAAGTCATTGTCCATGATGACACCCTTGAAGTCTGCGGCTTTCAACAGGCTGTAAGTATGAACTTTAGCCTTGCTGTTCTGCGTCATCACCAAACCGTTCTTGTCATCGATATTGGTCAAAGCGAAAGCTGTTTCGGGCAATTCGTCAAAGAATCTCTTCTTGGCCTTGATGTATTCGGCGAAGGTTTTGTGGTAGTCTAAATGATCATGGGTGATGTTGCTGAAGATGCCACCTGAAAAATGCAGTCCAGCAATGCGGTGCTGGCAGATGGCATGTGAGCTGACCTCCATAAAGCAGTATTGACAGCCGGTTTCTACCATCTTGTGCAATAACTCATTCAGTTCAATGGCATCGGGAGTGGTGTGGTTAGTAGGTATAATGGTATCTTCAATACGATTTTCAATGGTGGAGAGAAGACCTGTTGGATAGCCCATCTGGCGGAATAAACGATACAGCAGTGTCACAGTAGTGGTTTTGCCATTCGTGCCAGTGATACCCACCAGATGCAGTTTTTGGCTAGGAAAATCATAGAAAGCGCTGGCTAAGAGTCCAAGAGCTATGTCGCTGTTGGGCACCTTAATGAAGGTAACATCTTGTGGTAGAGTCGTACAGCCGCATGTTTCGGGTATTTCCTCGCAAACAATCATGCGTCCGCCTTGTTCAATGACTTTGCCGATGAAGCTGTGGCCATCAACTTGGGTGCCGCGTTGGGCAACAAAAAGTGTGTCTGGATGGTCAGCAGTTACCTTGCGCGAGTCAAAGGTAATGGCTTCCACCTGACGGTCGATGCTTCCTATAATCTCGTAATTTCCAATGTTTTGCAATAAAAATGATAAGGCTTTCATTGCTATGTTTTTTTTTATTCTAAATACAAACTTACAGTGTTGGTTGATTTGTCCAAAACTTGTCGGCGTACCACACCATAACCATAGATTTTCACTTGATAACCGGCTCGTATCAGCTCGCTGACAGCATCAGAGGCAATCATCTCCGAAACATCGGGCATTTTGTCGCCACTTTTGAATTTGGGTGTTTTCAGCATGACCGAATAGTCGTCTCTCAATCCAGAAGTGACATAAGGCACTGGCAGTTGACTAGAAGGATAAGCGATACCCAGATTTTCCATGATGAGTTTATATTCCTCTGAATTGACCACATGAGTTCTGGGCAGCTTGGTGCCATGCTCTCGGTTAACATTTTGCAAGGCACCGAAGTTGGTGGTGTTCATAATGTTTCGGGCGATACGGGCGAAAACATCTACAGCGATGGAACTTTTCTTTGACACGTTGTACATGAAAACTAGGCAGGTATATTGTGGGTCGTCAGCTGGAAAATAACCGCAGAAAGAGACACTGTTTTTGCTGTAATTGTAAGCCTTGATGTTTTCATCCCAAATGTCACGAGTGCCTGTTTTGCCAGCAAAAGTGAAGTTTGGATTGCGGTAGTAACGTGCCGTGCCGTGCTCACCAGTGACAACAGCTTCCAGATAACTTTTGGCTTTTGCTATGGTTGTGGGACTGCATATTTGCTCGTTGATGACCTCGGCTTCGAAAGTCTGTATGGGTTCAGTCTCATGGGCTCTGGTCACATATTTGACAAAGAGAGGGGCGACCATCTTGCCATTGTTGGCAATGGCATTGTAATATACTAAGGTTTGAATGGGTGTCATGGTAAAACCGGCACCGAAACAGGTATTGTAATAGGTATGGAAATCCTTGGCATTACGTTTGATATTGGGTGCTTGGATTTTGCCCAACTGCGTTGAGAATGAGGTGGTGATATACAGCTGGTCAATTTTGTTCAGATAGGCTTTGTAATTGTCGTCTCCGAATGCGTCAAAAATCATGGAGGCGATACCTACATTGGAAGAACGCTGGATAATGTCGATAGGATAGCCACGGTCCTCCGCTTTGCCTCTCTCATCGTATTTGATGAATTTGTAGGTTTTGCTTCCATCCTTGCTTTTCCGTTCAAATTCATGGTATAAAATGGGATATCGCTGGTCATCATTTCCGTTCTTTTTCTCCAAATAGGCGAGGGCGGAAGCGATTTTGAAGGTAGAGCCGGGTTCTACCATCTTATTTAACACATATTCGTCACTCTCGGTATATTGGGTACCATCTTTGTTGGCGCGGCGCAAGTTACAGAGCGCTTTGATTTCTCCGGTTTTGGTCTCCATGACCACAGCGCAACCCCAGTCGGCATTCCATTCTATCAATTTGGCATTCAGTTCATTATGAACAATGTTCTGGATTTCAAGATTCAGAGTGGTATGCAAATCACAGCCGTCAATGGGTTCCACATATTCATCTAAGGGAAGGCGGGCTTTGTTGACATACAGATACTTGCGCGAGCCTTCAATACCGGCTAACTGTTCGTTGAAATAGTATTCCATGCCGTATTGGCGGTCGCCAAGGTTCATACCCAAAGTTCGTTTAGCCAAGTCTCCGTATGGGTTGATGCGGACAGTTCGGAAGGTGTAGTTGACACAGCGTTTGCAGGGTTTTTCGGAGAACATGGGCAGATGATTGATGAAAGCCGTGTCTTCGGAGGTGACCCATTGATTTTCATTGCTTTCGTTGGATTGCAGAATGAGTGCGTTGCGTTGCTCCGCCAAGGCAATGGTGAATTTGCGGCGGTAGTATTGTAGGTCGTGTTTGGGAAATTTGTGTTGGAAGTGATTGTAGAATTCTGCGCTCAGTTGCTCAATGAGTTTGTTCAGTTTAGTAGCGGAATGAGTATATATGGTATCTTTGGCGGCGAAAATGCGTCCGTCTAAGGTGAGGTCGAAAACAGTGACATTGCTCACCATCACGCGGTTGTGATCGTCGTAAATTTCACCGCGGACCGGGCGGACATTATTGGCCACCACATAGCAGTCGCAATTTTCGTCTTGTGCCAGAGGATTATCCTCCCAGCCTTCCTGAGTTTTGTCGAGGCATTTGGAGGAGGTTCCGCTGTAGAGAGCGCGTTGGAAAATGACCAAATGCAGAATTTTGCCGATGCAGCCTAAGCCCAGCAAAAGCACAAAGAGGAAGATCACTCCCATCCTTGCCGAGAAACGCTTGTTATCTGTTCCTTCGTTAGTCTGCATTTTCTTTCGGTCTTTGAATTACTATTTTGTATATATGCTTGTCGTTCTTTTCAAATCCTCTGTCGTTCAGCATTTGAATCAGCTTCTGATTCTCATCGTAGAGGATGTATTGGTTGTTGTGTTTCAACACACCGATGGTTTGTTTGTATTCTGTCTCCAGCTCTTTGATGCGTTGTCTTTTGGCATCCATTGAGTGTTCGTTGATGACAATCAGAACCAGGAGTATGAATACGAAGGCGATGTAGGGGTACCAGCGGATGGTTCCTTTGGCAAACAGGAAGTCGCCGGAGAGCAGTTGCTTCCAGAAGCTGTCGCCCTTGGCTTTGGCTTGTTTGGGTTCCTGTTTGTTGGTGCTTATCATGGCTGGTTTTTATTTTTTCTCTGCTACACGTAATTTGGCGCTGCGGGCGCGGGGGTTGAGGGCTATTTCATTCTCGTCGGGCACGATGGCTTTGCGGGTGACCAGGGTGAAAGGGGTCAGCAGGTTACCGAAGAAATCTTTTTCTGCCTCGCCTTCGAATTTACCCGAGCGCATGAAATTCTTGACCAAACGGTCTTCCAACGAGTGGTAGGCAATCACCACCAAGCGTCCGCCAGGTTTCAGGCAATCTATGGTTTGGCTCAGCATTTCCTGCAGTACGGTCATCTCGTCATTTACCTCGATTCTGATAGCTTGGAACAGCTGTGACAGCACCTTGTTCTCTTTGCCTTTGGGCAGCATCGGGGTGACAGCGGCGACCAGTTGGCCGGTGGTGTTGATAGCTGCCTTCTCGCGTTCGCTGACAATTTGTCGGGCAAGCTGTTTGCCGTTAGGAAGTTCTCCGTAGCTATAAAAGATGGAGGCCAGTTTCTCAGGGGCATAGCCGTTGATGATTTCGCGGGCGGACACGCCTTTTTGTTTGTTCATACGCATGTCCAGGTCGCCGTCGAAGCGGTGTGAGAAGCCACGTTCCGCGGTGTCGAACTGGTAGGAGGACACGCCGAGGTCTGCGAGAATGCCGTCGGCGGGGCAGAATTTGTAGTACTGGGCGAATTTTTTCAGATGGCGGAAGTTGCTTGGAACAAATTGGAAGCGTTCGTCGTCAATAGCGTTGTTGGAGGCGTCTGGGTCCTGGTCGAAGGCCAGCAAACGACCTTCCTGGGAAAGATTTTCCAAAATTTTCCGTGAGTGGCCGCCACCGCCAAAGGTGACATCAATATATGAGCCAGAAGGATTAGTAACAAGTTGACGAACAGATTCCGCAAGGAGGACCGGATTATGGTAACTCATTGGTTTCCTCCTTTCGCGCAGTGTTATAAAGGCCAAGATGAATGGCTTCGTTCAACTCGTTCAAATCTTCTGGTTTCATGTCGAACTCTTTGTGGTATTCCTCGCTGTTCCAAACATCAATTTTGCCATCATCTAAAAGCATAACCACCTCTCGGTCAATGTTATAGTAATCCATGAAGAATTTTGGGATGACAAGGCGGCTTTGGGAGTCACATTCCACAAAGGTATTGCGCGTAAGAAATGCGTTGCGGTATTTCTTGATTGCTATAATGTTTCTGTCCAAAGAATTGAGGAACTCCATTTGTCTCTCGTATGCTTTCATGGTCCATAGGGTTACATGATTGCCGAAACCATGGGTTGCTACAAAACAATTGCGGTCATCTTCATCCAATGACTTCAAGAGCATGGTGGGTAATTTCACACGCCCATGCTTCTCGATGGCAGCTTCATAATAACCGAAATTGAATTTTGGCATTTTTCTTTGGTTTTTATCGTGGCAAAGATATAGCTTTTTTCAATACTTTTTCCACAATTTTTATTTTTTGGACTAAAAAAGATGATATTTTTATATAAGTATCTGAAAATCAATGTGGAAAAAAAGGGAAAAATTATTAAGGAAAGATGTTTATTTGCTTAAAATATTGATATTCAACAAATAAATTCGATTTATTTCAATTTGAAATAAATAACAGTAAATCAGTATTTTAAATTATAAACTGGAAAAATATTCCAATTTTTTCCACACTTTGATGTTGATTTTCGGAGAAATTTGGAAAAAAATGGAAACTTTTGGAAAAAAGAGGAAGTTATCAACAAAAAAACGGCCCGAAGGCCGTGATGCTTTCCACAGGGGAATGTTGATTAATGTGCCAATGAGACAATGTGCTAATGTGCCAATGAAATTAGCAAATTAGTTAATTAGCAAATTAGCAAATGATTTTAATGTGCCAATTAAATTAAGAACTAAGAGTTAAGAATTAAGTGGGTCAAGTTGCTGGATGCTGAATTAATTCTTAGTTTTTAATTCTTAATTCTTAACTATTAAAACATCACAATTTTCAGGTACTCCACCAGCACGGCGGCGGCGACGGCACCGATGGCGACGGTGAGCAGGTCGCGTTTGCGCCATGACATGATAAGGGCAACTACAGTAGCCACAATGCCGGAAGTCAGGCTCTTGGTGGAATAGATCACATCGGGGAAGGTCATGGCCGCCAGCACGCAGAAAGGAATGTAGAACATGAAGTCCTTGAACCAGCGGTTCTCTAATTTACGGTGGAAGATGGCCATAGGTGTTACCCTGATGGTGTAGGTGGTCAGTGCCATAACGGCCAGCATTAGGCCTGCGGTGGAGAAGGTGAACAAACTCATCGTGCCACCTCCTTTCTCTCATTTTCCTCTTCTACCTCTTCGGTCTTGAAGAAAGTGGCGCAGATAGCTGCCGCGGCAATAGCTGAAATAATGAGTGACCAGCCACCGCCGTTTTGTGATATCTGGTTGATGCCGGGTACATATTTGAATAGGCACGACAGGGCAGAAGCGATGACAATGGAATAGAAGATTTTCTTGTTGCTTCTTGACGGCGGAACAATAATGGCGATAAACATGCAGTACAAGGCGATACCCATGCAGGCCTGCACCAAGGGTGGCATCAGCTCGGCGGCAAAGGCACCGAGTACGGTTCCCAAGGTCCAACCTACAATAGGGCAGGTCATCAGTCCCCCGAAGAAGGGGAAGCTGACATCCTCTTTTTCCATGGCTGCCAAGGCAAAGATCTCATCGGTGACCCCGAAGGCCATGATGCAGCGTTTGTAGGTAGGCAGTTTGCTGTCTATTTTCTGGGTGAGCGAGAGGCTCATCAGGAAGTAGCGGATATTGACTACAAGGGTGGTCATGGCTAGCTCGATGGCAGGAGCACCACCGGCAATCATGCGAATACCAGCAAACTGGCCGGCGGAAGCCAGGTTGGTGAGCGAAATGAACACCGCTACCCAGGGGTCAAAACCCATCTGCACGGCCACCAAGCCAAAAGTAAAGGACACGGGCACGTAACCTAATCCGATGGACTTTCCTAACAGAAGCCCTCTTACATATTCGCTCTTGGGCTGTTCCTGAATCTGACTGCGTTTTTTCGGCTTGAGGAATTTGGGAAGATGGCGCACAATCATTAAGTCATTGACCTGTTCGCGCAATCGCCGGTTGAACTTGTCGCGCCTCCATTTCATGGCACGCAAGGTGGCCTTCCGGCGAGTATTCTGCCGGCGAATTACAGTCTTGATTTTTTTAGTTTTCTCTCCCACAGTGTGTTATGTCCTTTTTGAGGCTGAAAATTTCAGTCTGCAAAGGTAGTGTTTTTTTCAATTAGCAAATTAGCAAATTAGTTAATTAGCAAATGGATTTAATTGGAGGAGTCTCGTACTGCGTACTCGAGGGGAGTTGTGCATACGCACAAGGGGGAGTCTCATGCTATGCATTCGAGGGGAGTTTTGCACTTCGTGATCGAGGGGAGTCGTTAAAACCTCAATCTCACAAATACAGGATAATGATCCGATGGATTGCGGCGGGTATAGGGACTGAAGGAAATTTCCTGTGGTGCATCAAAGGATTTCTGACTTTCGTCTGAACGCTCGTTGGGGGTCCAGTAACTGTCGGTGAGCACACCGTATGCTTCGACTTGGGTGGAAGGCGACACAAACACATGGTCGATACGGCTCTGGGTGAAATATTCCGTTTTAAATGCGTTGAAGGTGCCGTTCTCTGCAAAGCGTATGCGGGCGGCATCGTAAGAGTCCTTCAGCAATCCCGATAGAGTGAAAATAGTGTATATCTCATCATTCTGGTCTACATTGAAATCACCTGTGAGAATGACTGGGAGGCCGTTGGTCATCTCTTTGATGCGCTTCACCACTAACTTGGCAGCCTCTCGTCGAGCCACTACACCCACATGGTCCATATGGAGGTTGAAGTAGTAAAAGGTTTTGGCGTTTTCATTCTGCTTGTTGTTTGCATCGTTTTGTGTGGTCTTAACTGAAAACTTGCCCCAGGTGCAGATACGGATGCAGGCCGCGTCCCAGCCCAATGCGGGCTTGTCGGGAGTTTCGTTGAGCCAAAAGTCGCCATGGTCAATGAGTTGGAGCTTGTCTTTTTTGTAGAAAATGGCCTCATGTTCGCCGCCATGTTTGCCATCGTCGCGCCCTATGCCGATATAGTCGTAGTTGTCTAACGCTTTGTGCATGTCGAGGAGCTGGCTGTACAGCACCTCCTGGGTACCAAAAATGACGGGGGCCATGAAGTTGACTTGGTCGCAGATTACCTGACAGCGCTTCGACCACGAGTTGCCCTGCACACTATCGTTCCAGTTTTTATAGCGTATGTTGTAGCTGCCGACAAGCATCTCCTGGGCGGAGAGGGAAACGACAAGAAACAGGAGAATACTTGAAAATAGAAAGCTTTTCAAAAGAATAGGGTGTCTTTTCATGTTGGTCTTTTTATTTTCCGCAAAAATACATAAAAAACACACATATATTCCTGTAATTAAAACGACTCCCCTCGAGCACGCAGTGTGAGACTCCCCTTTCATGCGCAGTATGACTCCCCTCGAGCACGCAGTGTGAGACTCCCCTTTCATGCGCAGCATGACTCCCCTCGAGCGTAGCGAGACTCCCCGAAATTAAAATCCATTTGCTAATTAACTAATTTGCTAATTATCATCAACATTTCCCTGTGTATAAATACTATACTTTAGCTTGAAATTGTGCACAATATACTTTTATTTTTGTAAGTTATTGTATAAGCCGTAAACTAAAGACAATGAAATCACATAAAATCAGCCTACGCTTTGTCTCCATGGCCTTATTGGCAATGGCTATATTGTGTGCTCCTTTCGACGCTTTTTCGCAGTCGAAGAGCGCAAAACTGAAAAATGACAAGAAGAAAATAGAGACGGAAATCGCTAATACACAGAAACTGCTGAAGCAAACCGAGAAAAACAAGAATGCCTCTTTGCAGCAAATCAGTGTGCTGCGACAGCAGATTTCTAATCGTGAGGCTTTGATTACAACCCTGAATACCGAGATTTTTGAGCTGGAAGAGGAACTGGCATTGAATATCAAATTGTCACAGGATTTGAATAAGAAACTTGAATACATGAAATCCGATTATTCGAGAGTGGTGTATCTTGCTTATAAGAACAGGAAACTGATAGACAAGGTGACTTTTTTGCTTTCATCGGACAACTTCTCGCAGATGTTCCGTCGTGTCAAGTATTATTCTGTTTTCGCCAACAATGTGAAACATCAGGTGGAATTGATAGAGAAAACGCAAGAGGAAATCAAGAAAAAGAATGAGGAAATTGTGCAGATGAAGGCGGAGAAACTGGCTCTGCTGGAAGGCAAGGAAGTGGAAATCAAAAAACTGGAATTAGACAGGACGGAAACCACCAAGAAGGCGCAGGAGCTGAAGCAGAAAGAGAAACAGTTGGCCAGCACCTTGCAGGAAAAGCAGAAAAAGAGAAAAGAACTGGATATTGCCATCAAGAAGGCGATTGAAGCGGAGATTGTAGCCGCTAACAAGAAGAAAGCTGAGGAAGCCGCTAAGGCTGCCAAAGCCAAAGCGGGCAAAAATACCGCTAACACGTCGTCCTCTTCAGGCAGCGGAAAAGCCTCCACCAATGCTATTGTGCTGACTCCCGATGAACAGCTGGTGAGCAATTCTTTCGTCAACAACAAAGGCAAACTGCCATGGCCTGTTGCAAAGGGTGCGAAAGTGGGTGACTTCGGCAGTTATCCCCATCCCGACGTGCCTTCCGTCATGATTGAAAACCGTGGTATCGATATTCTTGTGGAACCCAACACACCTGTCAGAGCTATCTTCCAAGGAGAAGTGACCGGCATTCTGGATGTGATGGGAACCAAGGTGCTGATGATTCGCCATGGAGAGTATCTTTCTGTATATCAAAACCTCGCTTCTGTCAGTGTGAAGAAAGGTGATAAGGTGAGTACCAAACAGAATATAGGTACGGTGGCCAAATCAACGACCAATAACACTTACGAACTTCATTTTGAGGTTTGGAAAAACAACACGTATCTGAATCCAAACCAGTGGCTGTCGGGAAGATAAAAAATTGATATGATGCAGCTGAGTGTGGCAAAAGCTTTACAGGACAAGAATCCGGGACTTTACAAAAAAATCCCCTCTTTTGTCATACGCTGGATAGAACGTTTGATCTGTCAGGAAGAGATGAATATGCTCCTCCGCGAACATGGTCACTTGTCCTCTTTGGGCTTCACCAATGCTGTCATCAATTACCTGGACAACGAACTGGTAATTCACCATGAGGAACGGATACCCCGGACAGGTCGCTATATCATTGCTTCCAACCATCCGCTGGGTGGCTTGGACGGAATGACACTCATCAGCGTGTGTGGCCGGCACCGCCAGGATATCAAGTTCCCCGTCAACGACCTGCTGTATTATGTGGAGCCGATGCGCGAGATTTTTGTCCCGATTAACAAGCATGGCAAAACTGGCGACGAAGCCCGTAAGATGTTCAACGATGCTTTCGAGTCGGACAATCTTGTGCTGTATTTTCCGGCAGGAATGTGCTCTCGCAAAAAGAAGGGGGTGATTCAGGATTTGGAATGGAAGAAGACCATCATTACAAAGGCTAAACAAACACAAAGAGACATCATTCCTTGTTTTTTTGATGCCAAAAACTCCAATTTGTTCTACAATGTGGCCAATTTAAGGGAAAAATTGGGTGTTAAGTCGAATTTGGAGATGGTATTGCTGCCCCGAGAGATGATGAAAAAGAAGAAATCACATTTTGAAATCTCATTCGGTGAGCCTATTTCCTATCATCAGTTTGATGATTCGAAAAAAGATAAGGAATGGGCAGCATGGTTGAAAGAACAGGTTTATTCACTTGGAAATAAATAATGGCATGAAGAGCATCATTGATCCCATACCCGTCGATGTTTTGAAGCAGGAGCTTACTGAGGACAAGTTTCTGAGGAAGACCAATGCGCTCAACAACTACATATACATGATAGATGCTCATGATTCACCGAATGTGCTTAGGGAAATCGGACGTTTGCGTGAGATGACTTTTAGGGCGGCAGGTGGTGGCACTGGCAAAGAACTCGACCTGGACGAGTTTGACGAGGGACCTCATGCCTGGAAACAATTGATAGTCTGGAATCCGGAAGAAGAGGAAATTGTAAGCGCTTACCGTTTCATCAAAGGTATCGACGCCCCAGTGGATGAAAAAGGCTATCCACATACCGCCACTTCGGAATTGTTTGAGCTGTCACCGCAATTCATCGAAGAATACTGGCCACGCACCATCGAATTGGGCCGGAGCTTTGTGCAACCCAAATACCAGGTGTCGGCGGATCCTCGTAAAGGCCTGTTCGCCTTGGACAATATCTGGGACGGACTGGGAGCCCTTGCTGTCAAATATCCGGAAATAGAATATTTCTTCGGCAAGATGACTATGTATAATACATACAGCCGCTTGGCACGACGACTGATATTGGATTTTCTGAAACGCTATTTCAAAGGCGATGAGAACCTTATCAAGCCGATTCATTCTTCAGATCGCTCGAAGAAAATGAACAAGAAAAACAATGCGATATACAAAGAGAAAACCTTGAGCGACAGCCTTTCGATTCTGAAAAAAAGAGTCCGTGCCATGGGCACCGTGATACCGCCGCTCATCAAATCCTATATGTCCATTTCTCCCTCTTTGAAGTATTATGGCATTTCCGACAATCCGAGTTTCGGGGAAGTGGAGGAACTGGCCATTACGATTCATATTCCTGACATTTACGAAAACAAAAAAGAACGACATATTAAAAGCTTTGCAAAATAAATAGTTTTATGGATTATCAGATTAAGAACATCAAGTTTTTGCAGTCGGAAACAGACTGGAGAAAATGTCCAAAGGACAAACTTCCTGAATTTGCGTTTATTGGACGTTCCAATGTGGGCAAGTCATCATTGATCAATATGCTGGCTGATAATAAATCTTTGGCAAAGACCTCATCGAAACCAGGTAAAACACAGACTATCAATCATTTCAAGGTGGATAACAGATGGTTTTTGGTGGATCTTCCCGGTTATGGTTATGCTTCAATCTCCAAAACCATGCGCGAGAATTGGGCGAAGATGATAGACAATTATCTGCAGCACCGCAAGAATCTCCAGTTAGTGTTTGTGTTGGTGGATATTCGTCTTGAACCTCAAAATATTGATATTGAATTTATTAATAAGTTAGGCGAGAAGAATATGCCTTTCTCTTTGATTTTTACCAAGGCTGATAAGATTGGTAAAACCAAGGGTGCCGTCAATATCCGGAATTTCTGTCGGAAACTCATGGAAACTTGGGAAGACCTACCTCCGTTCTTTGCTTGCTCGGCAGTGGATGGCAGAGGCAAAAATGATGTGCTCAATTATATCAATCAGGTCAATGAAATGTATTACAACCAGAAAAACCAAGACGAATAATGAAAGAAAATAGTATTTACTACATGCTCGTTTTTATGCTTGTTGTTTGTTTGATAGCAGGCATAACCTCTTGTGTATCGGCAAAGAAAAAAGCAGCAATGGCTCAGAATAAGCCTTTGACAGAAACCAAATGGGTGTTGACTCATGTCAAGGGGGAAAGCATTCCAAAATCCTTTATTACTCCCCATATTGTCTTTGGCAAAGATGGTGTTTATACTGGAAATTTGGGCTGCAACTCTTTCTTTGGTAACTATACTTACCGTAAGGATAGAATCAAAATGGAATATGAAGGGTCAACGAAGAGGCTGTGCCAAAATATGAAAGTTGAGAAACTCTTTATGCAAGGTTTGCATGCAGAGTTCAAGAAATATGAAATTCGAAAAGACACTTTGATTTTGAAGGATGCAAATGGCGAAGTACTCCGCTTTATGGCCGGTGTTATTAATGAACCCAAAGCTTCAGAAACCCCAACGGAATAGTGGTCAGGTGTCAGGTATCAGAAATTATAAACTGCTACCTACTACCTACCACCTGCTACCTTTATAATAGATCGTGTGTGCTTTGCGACTCATCGCGATGCCCTTGATAATCCAATGAATAGTGCAAACCGCGGCTCTCATGGCGGTTCATGGCGTGCTTGATAATCAAGTAGCCGATATTAATCATATTACGCAATTCACAGATTTCCGGAATCAGAATAGATTTCTTGTATAGGTCTTCGGTTTCGCGGTACAGAATCTCCAAGCGGTCGAAGGCTCTTTGCAAACGCACGTTGGAGCGGACGATGCCCACATAATTGCACATGATGGTCTGCAATTCTTTGCGTGACTGGGTAATCAGCACCATTTCCTCGTTGAGCACGGTGCCCTCGGTGTTCCATTCGGGCACATCGTCGCAGAAATCAATATCTTTGAAACGCTCCACGGCCTTGAGACAGGCACGGTGTGAGAAGACTAAGGCTTCGAGTAAAGAATTGGAAGCCAGTCGGTTGGCACCATGTAAGCCCGTTGAGGCACATTCTCCCGAGCTGAATAGGTTGATGATGGAACTCTCGCCCCACTCATTCACCTTGATGCCGCCGCAGGAATAGTGGGCTGCGGGGACCACGGGGATCATGTCCTTGGTGATGTCCACACCAATGCTCAGGCACTTGGCGTAGATATTGGGAAAATGGTTGAAAATTTCGGTTTTGCTGATATGTGTGGCATCGAGATAGACATGGTCGCAGCCTTTTTGTTTCATCTCATTGTCGATGGCGCGGGCCACAATGTCGCGGGGTGCCAAAGAACCACGCTTGTCGTACTTGCTCATAAACTCCACTCCGTTTTCGTCTTTCAGGATAGCGCCAGCACCGCGCAAAGCTTCGGTAATCAGGAACGAAGGAGACTCTTTGGGGTTGTAAAGTGAGGTGGGGTGGAACTGCACGAATTCCATGCCATTGACCGCACCCTTAGCACGATACACCATGGCGATGCCGTCACCAGTAGCGATGGTGGGATTGGTAGTGTTGCCATACACCGTGCCGATGCCGCCCGTGCACATCATGGTGATACGCGACAGAATGGTCTGCACCTTGTTGGTGTTTGGATTATAAACGTAAGCTCCATAGCAGGTAATGTCTGGTGTACGGCGGCTCACCTCGATACCCAGGTGGTGCTGGGTGATAATTTCGATGGCCAGATGATTTTCCAGAATCTCGATATTGGGATGCTGCTTGGCAGCGATAATCAGCTTTTCCTCAATTTCTAGTCCGGTGATGTCCTTATGGTGTAGCACACGGAACTCGGAGTGTCCACCTTCTTTGGCCAAGGCGAACTTGCCGCTCTTAGTCTTGTCGAAGTCCACGCCCCATTCCACCAATTCCATCACTCGGGCAGTGGATTCACGGATGGTGAGTTCCACGATGTGGCGGTCTGACAGCTCGTCGCCGGCAATCATGGTATCTTGTATGTGTTTCTCGTAGGTGTCGGGCTGATAGACCACAGCAGCGATACCGCCCTGGGCGTATTTGGTAGAGGTGTCATCCACCTTGGCTTTGGTAACCATACAGACTTTGCCGTAGTTGGCGGCTTTCAAGGCGAAGCACAGACCGGCGACGCCAGATCCGATAACCAGAAAATCAACTTTTTTTCTCATATTGGCAATGTTTTTTTCGAAATGCAAATTTACAGAATTATTTTGGATTGTAAATAAAATTAAATTTAACTGGCATGGCCTTACGATGGTTTATAAAAATGTGATTTATCATGACAAATTTTTTCATTTACTAATTTGCTAATTTGCTAATTAATATTTTTTGTATTTTTGCCGCCGCAAATTTTTTGATAATACATATTAATATATACTATTAAATAGGAGGAAAAAGATGAGCAAGGATTTGATCATTGTTGAGTCTCCGGCAAAAGCCAAGACTATCCAAAAGTTTATCGGTAAGGACTTTACGGTTGTCTCCAGCAAGGGACATGTCCGCGACCTGCCGCAAAAAGATTTGGGAATTGACATTCCCAAGGGTTTTCAGCCCAAGTATGAAGTTCTTGATGACAAGAAGAAATTAATCCAAGATATCAAGAAATTGGCCAACGAGGCAGACACCGTCTGGCTTGCTACCGATGATGACCGCGAGGGCGAGGCTATCTCGTGGCACCTGATGGAAGTGGCAGATATCGCCCCTGCCAAGACCAAACGTATTGTATTTCACGAAATCACCAAGTCGGCTATTGAAAGAGCTTTGGCTAATCCGCGCCAGCTGGATGTGGATTTGGTCAACGCTCAGCAAGCCCGCCGTATCCTCGACCGTTTGGTGGGATTCGAGCTGTCACCCGTGCTCTGGCGCAAGGTGAAACCGCAGCTTTCCGCCGGCCGTGTGCAATCTGTGGCCGTTAAGCTGATTGTGGAACGGGAGCACGAAATCAAGGATTTCAAAGTGACTTCTGCTTATCGTATCACCGGTAATTTCAATTCAGAAAAAGATAAAAATAGTGAGTTTGAAGCAGAGTTGGATACTCGTTTTAACGACAAGGATAAAACTTTGGCTTTCTTGGAAGATTGTAAATCAGCTACATATAGCATTAGTGCGGTAGAAAAAAATCCTGGTAAGAAAGTGCCTGCAGCTCCTTTCACTACCTCTACTTTGCAGCAGGAAGCTTCCCGCAAACTGGGCTTCTCTGTTAGCAAAACCATGGTAATAGCCCAGCAGCTGTATGAACAGGGTTATATCACCTACATGAGAACTGACTCTGTTAACCTTTCCGATTTCGCTATCCAGGGTGCCAAAGAGGAAATCATCAAGCAATATGGTGAAGAGTACTCACATCCCCGTAAATACGCTAACAAAATAAAAGGTGCTCAGGAAGCTCACGAGGCTATCCGTCCTACATCCATGAGCAACCATACCATCCCGGGCGATACCTTTGCCAAACGTTTGTATGAGCTAATTTGGAAACGTACCATCGCCTCTCAGATGAGTGACGCGCAAACTGAGAAAACCGTCATCACTATTCCTGTATCCAACCGTCCCGAAAAATTCGTTGTGACTGGTGAAGTGATTTTGTTCCATGGTTTCTTAAAAGTATATATTGAATCGAAGGATGAAGAAGATGAGGAAGTAAAGGGTTGGTTGCCAACCTTGGCTGTAGGTGAGAAAGTGAATGCTGCGGAAATTATCGCTACACAGAAGTTCTCACAACCTCCAGTAAGATATACCGAAGCCAGTTTGGTAAAGAAACTGGAGGAACTGGGTATTGGTCGTCCTTCAACCTTTGCGCCTACCATTTCCACCATTCTGAAACGTGAGTATGTGGTGAAAGAGACACGTCAGGGTTCAGAAAGGGATTATATTCAGCTGAAACTGAAAAACGGCAGTGTGCATGAATCTGTCAAGAAGGAAAAATATGGTTTCGAAAAAGATAAAATCTTCCCCACAGATATAGGTATTGTGGTGAATGACTACCTGCAGGATAATTTTGACGAGATTATGGACTATGGCTTTACCGCCAATGTGGAGAAAGAATTCGATGATATCGCCGAAGGCAAAATCAAATGGCAAGAGATGATCAACCAGTTCTATGGAGACTTCCATCATTCCATTGAGGATGCCATTACTTATTCTACCAAGGCCAGCGGTGAGCGTCTGTTGGGAGCTGACCCGAAAACCAACGCTAACGTATATGCCAAATTGGGCAAATATGGTCCGATGGTGCAGATAGGGGAGAACTACGAGGACGAAAAGCCGCGTTATGCCCGTATGAAGAAAACCCAGTCCATTGAGAGTATTACCCTTGAAGAGGCTCTTGATTTGTTCAAGTTACCTAAGACTCTTGGTGATTATGAAGGTGAACCTCTCGTTATCGGTATCGGTAAATTCGGTCCATACGTTAAATACCATAACAATTTTGTGTCTATTCCTAAGACTGAAGAACCTACGGATATCTCTTACGAGCGAGCTGTGGAATTGATAGAACTGAAGAAGAAAGGTGATCAGGAGCATGCTCCGCGTCTGTTGGGTGAACACAATGGTAAAGAAGTCTTTGTGGCTGCTGGCAGATATGGTCCATATCTGAAATATGATGATAAGAATATCACACTGGACAAGGGTACCGTGGTATCTGAAATGACCTTGGAGAAGGCTGCTGAAATCATTGACGGTTCAGCTACCCGTAATGTGTTGGCAGACTTCAAAGAGAATGAAAATATTAAGGTGATGAATGGCCGTTATGGCGCTTATATCACTGATGGCACCAACAATTACAAGATTCCGAAGGGCAGAATAGCTGAAAATCTGACTTACGAGGATTGTATGGAGATTATCAGTAATACAACCCCCACAGCCAAGAAAACCACTTACAGAAGAAAAAAATAAAATGGACATAACGCCTTATTTTGATCCGGTGGACTTTAATGCCATAGGTTTCCCGAAAGAAAGCTATGACGCTTCGTTGCTGATCAGCAATGTCTGTTTCTTTCACCCTGATGGCCAGTTGGATATGGATGGTGTGGAGTTTGCGGTGATAGGCGTGCCGGAATCCCGCAATGCTTTTAACAACAGCTCTTGCTCTCTTGCACCAGATGAAATCCGCAGTCAGTTTTATCGCCTGTATCGCTGGGAGAGAGAAGTGAAGATTGTGGATATGGGTAACCTGATTCTCGGCAAAACCGTTGAGGATACCTATCAGGTGTTGTCGGATATTCTCGCTTATTTGATTGAGAATAAGATTATCCCGATTGTTCTGGGGGGCAGCAACGACTTGGCTTTCGCCAACTATAGGGCCTATGAGAAATTGGAGCAGGTGGTGAATATTGTGGCGGTAGATTCCCGTTTCGACTTAGGCTCCGAAGAGGCAGATATCCGTTCTGACCGCTACCTGAACAGGATTATCTTGCAGCAACCCAATTATCTGCTCAATTATTCCAATATAGGTTATCAGACTTATATGAATAGTCCTGAAAGCATTGAGCTGATGAACCAACTGTTTTTTGAAACCTACAGGGTGGGTACGATGCGTAAGGATATGGAAGAAATTGAGCCTATTGTACGCAATGCGGAAATGATGAGTATCGATATTTCCGCTGTGCGTCGTGCTGATGCGCCAGGCAATCCCAATGCTTCCGCCAATGGCTTTTATGGCGAGGAAATCTGCCAGGTGGCCCGTTTTGCCGGGGTGAGCGACAAATTGTCTTCTTTCGGCATTTATGAGTACGACCCAACCTTGGACACCTCTTTCCAGACCGCTCAGCTGATAGGACATGTCCTGTGGTATTTTGTGGAAGGCTATATTCACCGTCAAGGAGATACTTCCTTTAAGGATAAAAACATGTACAACCGCTATAGTGTCGCCGTGTCGGAAGCAGTAGATGAAATGGAATTCTACTGCAGCAAGAAAACAGGCCGTTGGTGGGTGATAGTACCGGTTATCAATATCAAGAAAGATATAGAGCAGAAATATTTTCTGCCCTGTTCGCGCAAAGACTACGAAATCGCATGTAAGGATAAGATTTCTGAACGCTGGTGGCGCGCTTATCATAAGATGAATCGTTAAACTAAATATTATTATTATGAGAAAAATTTTACTTTTAACCTGTTTGTTCATTGCATCAGCAATCATGGTGAATGCAGCCGAAATTGGTTATGGCAAGACATTCTCCCCTCAAACTTCCCAGCTTTTCAAGAAAAAGAATGTGGATCCCAATCTGCCGAAGGATTCCACCAACTGGCAGAAATACTGGAAGTTGACAGGTGTGGTTGGCTTGAACCTTACCCAGACTTCATTCACAAACTGGGCCGCCGGTGGACAGAACAATGCCAATGGTGTTATTTTCGCTAACTTGAATCTGGCCTATCAGAAAGGTCTTCATTCATGGGAAGCACACTTGCTTACCGAACTGGGTATGATGTACACTATGGGTGCACGTCCCGTATTGGCTGAGGATGGTGAGACTATCCTGAAAAAGACCAACTGGAGAAAATCCAGCGATAAGATTGACTTCAGTACCAAGTATGGTTTCGAGTTCAAGAAAACTTGGTTTGTGACCGCTATGGCATCTTTCAAGTCACAGTATGCCAGAGGTTTTGATTATGCCAAATTTGACAAGGGTGAGCATGATATGCCGACCTACGTGTCAAACTGGCTGTCACCTTCTTACTCCGATTTCTCTGTCGGTATCGACTGGAAACCGAAACCGTTTATCTCATTGTATTTGTCACCAGTGGCTGGCCGTATTACCACTTGCTTGGCCCAGCCTACAAGAAATTCAGACGATTTCGTAATGCCCTATACAGTCAATGGAATGCGCCATTCGTATGGTATTGACACTACTACGGGCAAACCCTACAAGGCAGACTTCGGTTTGACCTTCAAAGCTGAGGTTAACTACACCTACAAGAATTTGACCGTGATGTCAACCCTGGTATTATTTACTCCTTACACCAATAAAAAACAGCCATTCGGCAATTTCGATGTGGACTGGGACTTCTCTATTTCCTATCAATTCCTGAAAGTGTTGAATGTAAGTTTGATGACTTCTTTGAAGTATTACGACCAAGTCATGATTACCGACAAGAACGGCAATACAGGCCCGAGAGTACAGTTTAAGGAAGTGTTGGGTTTGGGTATTGGATATAGCTTCTAATATCTGCGTCGATGAACATCCGAAGAATCCCAAGATTGGAACAATAAAATCTCGTGGATTCTTTGGATGATCATGATGAAGAGCTTCAAATCCCGTTCGGCGAACCATTTGATGGCTTCGTCATCTTTACGGCAAGCCAGTGCGAATTTCAACAGAAAATCGCACTGGTATTTTTTTAGCCATTCAATAGCATTCTCTTCGCCGTCGATGGCATTGCTCAAGACACCAAATTCGGGGTAATTGCTTTTCCGGAGCAGCCAATCCAAGGCTTCCGTGTCGGAATTGATGGCATTAGCTAATGCTGCCAGTTCGGCGAAGTTATTGGCAATCAGAAAGTCCAAAAACTTCTTATCTCCTTTCAATCCTTCTAAAAAGGCTAAAAGAAGTTTGGTGTCGTAGTCGGTGAGAGAATGTAGTTGTGCCACCTTCTTAATCTTTCGAACTGATTGTTATTTCAAACAGGTTGTTGTTACAAGTCGAAAATGGTTTGGGCTTCTTGCTTTGTTGAGCCTCAGATGCCTTCCATTTTTTATTGTTTAAGACTGACGGTCTTGTTGAATACCAAATGTCCGTCAGTGGAGTCTTTGTCCACGCAGAAATAGCCAGTACGCTCAAATTGGTAGTAGTCGGCTTTGTTGTTCAGGTTGATGGTCTCCTCGACGTATGCTTTGGTGATATGCAGTGAGTCGGGGTTGATATGGTCGATAAAGGTTTGGCCTTCCTCACAATCGTCCGGAGCAGGAACTTTGAACAGTCGCTCAAACAATCTCACTTCGGCTTCCTGTGCGTGATTAACGTTTACCCAGTGAATGGTGGCTTTCACCTTGCGGTTGCTCAATGGCAGGCCGCTCTTGGTTTCCGGGTCGTAGGTGACATGGATAGCGGTGATATTGCCGTCAGCATCTTTGTCGATATGGGTACATTTGATAATGTATGCATATTTGAGACGCACCTCGCTGCCGATAGTCAGACGGTAGAACTTTTTGTCGGCCACTTCCCTGAAGTCGGCGCGTTCAATCCATAATTCCTTGCCAAACGGCAGCTTGCGGGTACCAGCATTGGGGTCTTCAGGATTGTTGACAGCATCTACTTCTTCGGTTTGTCCATCAGGATAATTGTCGATGATTAACTTTACAGGGTCAAGCACAGCCATGGTACGTGTAGCCACTTTGTTGAGGTCCTCGCGAGCGCAGAACTCCAGCAGTGACACATCGATGATATTGTCACGTTTGGCCACACCGACAGTTTCAGCGAAGTTGCGGATAGACTGTGGGGTATAGCCGCGACGGCGCAGACCGCAGATGGTGGGCATACGCGGGTCGTCCCAGCCCATGACGTGTTTTTCTTGTACCAGTTGCATCAGCTTGCGCTTGCTCATGATGGTGTAGCTAAGGTTCAGTCGGGCGAACTCGATCTGCTGCGGATGATGGATTTTCAGCGCTTCGCAGAACCAGTCGTACAGCGGACGGTGTACCTCGAATTCCAGCGTGCAGATAGAGTGGGTGATCCCTTCGATGGAGTCGCTCTGTCCGTGGGCGTAGTCGTACATCGGGTAGATGCACCACTTGTCACCGGTACGGTGATGATGGGCATGCAGGATGCGGTACATGATGGGGTCGCGCATGTGCATGTTGGGCGAGTCCATGTCGATTTTGGCGCGCAGCACCTTGCTGCCATCGGGGAACTCACCGGCACGCATACGGCGGAAGAGGTCGAGGTTTTCTTCCACACTGCGGTCACGGTAGGGGCTGGGGGTACCTGGTTTGGTGGGCACGCCACGCATGGTGCTGATTTCTTCCTGAGTGGAGTCGTCAACGTATGCTTTCCCTTCCTGGATGAGCTGTTCGGCCCACTGGTATAATTGTTCGAAATAATCGGAGGCATAATGTTCTTCAGCCCACTGGAAGCCCAACCATTGAATGTCTTCGCGGATGGAGTCCACGTATTCAACGTCTTCTTTCACAGGGTTGGTGTCATCGAAACGCAAGTTGGTAGTGCCGCCGTATTTCTGCGCCATCCCGAAGTCGATGCAGATAGCCTTGGCGTGGCCGATGTGCAAGTAACCGTTGGGTTCGGGAGGAAAACGGGTCTTTACCTTGGCGTCGTTCTTGTTGTTCCGAATGTCTTCCTCGATGATTTCTTCAATAAAATTCATAGTGTCAAATATTTAGGGTAAAAAGCGAGCCTTTGCCCGCAAAATAGTTTTAACTTGCAAAGATACACAATTTTTCAATTAGCAAATTAGTTAATTAGCAAATTAGCAAATGATTTTAATGTGCCAATGAGACAATGTGCTAATCATTTTAAATTCAAAATGTAGGGACGCATCGCATGCGTTCGCAAGATGTAGGGCTGTCACATTGTGGCAGCCGTGCGAAAAATGTAATGGGGTTCGTCTGTAAAATTATTGTATCTTTGCAAGTTGTTACAAATATTATGAAACATACCTGTTCTTCTATTGTTGCTTTGCTATTGGGCTTGCTGCTAACAGGCATTTTTTCTATAGCTCAAGCCCAAGTGGATGATTTGCGCCGTGTCTCCGACAGGGTAGGGCTTTCCACGATTTACCAGCAGAAACCAAAGGAAAATGTTAAACCTCAAGGTCATGGTTTGTCAACGGATACCGCTACTTTTTATCGCCATAGATTGTATGCACCGGGAGATTATGGTTCCGCCAACTGGCGTATTCCTGCGCTGAGTGCTTTGCCAGATGGCAGTCTGTTGGCGGTGAACGACAAGCGTAAATTCAACGAGGGCGACTTGCCTCAGGATATTGACATAGTGGCTCGTCGGAGCACGGATAACGGTCGCACTTGGAGCGAGCCGGTGACTATTGCCGCGGGACAAGGAGTGAAAAAGGGCTTTGGAGACCCCGCTTTGGTGGTGACCGAAAAGGGTGAGGTGATTTGTGCGTTTGCGGGTGGTAACGGTTATTTTCAATCTACGGAGGAAGACCCCATCCGTTTGTTTGTCACCCGCAGTCTTGACGGCGGTAAAACATGGTCAAAGCCGGAGGATATCACCTTCCAAATATGGGGAACAAAGGCGTTGAATTCGGCTTGTCAGAAGTATAGGGCTTCGTTTTTCTCTTCAGGCAATGGTTTGCGGCTGACTCGCGGGGCGCACAAAGGGCGCATTATGTTTGCCGTCCCTATGCTCCGCAGGGACGAGTGGGTGTCGGATAATTTTGTGGTGTATTCCGATGATGACGGTCATAGCTGGCAGGTATCGGAGTGCGCTTTCAGCGGTGGTGACGAGGCCAAACTGGTGGAACTGGTGGATGGCCGGGTACTGCTCAGCACACGGCAGAGCGGTCCCAGAGGTTACAACATCTCTGAAGACGGCGGCGTTCACTGGGGCACCCAGGGCCACTGGCCCGAGATGACTACCAATGCTTGCAATGGCGATATCATACGCCTTTCTGCTACCGACCGAGGGGGTGAACGGAATGTGCTGATGCACTCCATCCCCAACTCCATGAATCGCGAGAATGTCACGATCTTCTTCAGTTATGATGAAGGAAAAACTTGGCAGGATACTCTGCTTTTGTTCAACGGTCCGTCGGTGTATTCCTCTTTGACCGTTTTGCCTGACGGCAGTGTCGGTGCCTACATCGAGCAGAACCCCAACGGCGCTTGCGAGTTGTGGTTTATCAATATACCAGTATCTTTGAAGAAGTGAGAATTGTTCTGTGGAACATTTACATTGTATATAACTCAAGTGTCTGTCGTAAAAAAAATATAGATGATATTTTTGTATTTATCAGTTTTTTTGTACTTTTGCATAGTAAAAACTGTTACAATGAGAAAACACTACCTTCTTCTCTTCGTTATCGCTGCTTTAATGCTTGCTTCAATAAGATGCGAAGCACAGGAGTTAGTATTTAAAAGTATTAGTTTCGACAATGTTTCCAATCAGAAAAGTGAATATCTTAAATATCGGGATGGAGTAATTACTTATTCCAACGTTAATTTCGAGATTGCATTAGAATTTAACAATACGGGTGATACTATGCTGAATGTCACAAAAAGTTTCCCAACTGATTGTGATTTTTATCTGTATTACTACAAAACAGGAGAAAGATGGTGGAAGATAAAACTGGATTACACGGATTCTAAGTGGCGTGACCGTAGCGGTGATGGTCATGTAATCCAATTACTCAGTTCATTATCTCCCCACCAGAGTTTATCTATGGTTCGATATTCCAGATTCGGTTATCATGTTTTTGATGAAGAGAGTCCTGTGCATTATATTTCCAGCATCGTTCCGACTATGCGTTTGGCGATATTTTTACCTGGAAAGGAACCGATATTTTCCGATTTGCCTGAGAATATTTATGTGAATGGAGTGAAAATAGACCCCGATGAAAATGGATGCGACAATTGTGCTGATTTATACCGCTTGATGAACAATGACTTGATGCAAGAATACATACGAGAGAATTCGAATGTATTCGGAGAGGTCATCTCCGATGACAAGCTTCGAGAAGAATTTATCTGTAATATGAATTTCGCCCGAATGTTGTATCCTAAAACTATGCATCCGTAGTGTAGGCTTTTCCCATATATATTTTGCATCGTAATAATAATAAAATAGTACTGATGCAATAAATATCATTAGTTTTCTATTTCTTTTGTATGACAAATTAGATTCCGGCCTCGAAGAGGTCGAATTTCAATAACCCCGCACGTTAGTGTGGGGCTGGAATGCTCAATCAACGCTCCTCGCGGCACGGGACAAGCCAGCCTCGATGCTAAGTCAGGCATGCCGCGAAAGGTTGGAATGGTGCTACGGAGCCATAGGGTCTTGACAGACAGAGATTCGCTTATTATGAGTCTTTCAAGGTGTCGCCTCTTCGAGGCTCGCAGATGCTATCGCGCTTGTGCGGGGTTAATAGGATATTGTGCCTTCGGCACATTTTGCAGGCAGCAATATTATTTATTCTTATTTCTGGGATAAAGCCTCCGACACCGTTTTGGCCTTTGCCGAACCAATGACCGCTGCCAACTCCTCTACGCTGGCATTCTCGATGTTTTTGACACTCTTGAAGTGGGTGAGCAGTTTGTTTTTCAGCACCTCGCCGATGCCGGGAATCTCGTCCAAGCGCGAGGCGATGCTGTGTTTGGCCCTGCGCTTACGGTGATGCGTGATACCGAAGCGGTGGGCCTCGTCGCGCAGGTGTTGCAGCAGCTTCTGTGCTTCCGATTTCTTGTCGATAAAAGTGGGCAGCTCATCTCCCACTTTGTAAATGTCCTCTAATCTTTTGGCGATACCGATAATCATCAGCTGGTCCTCGATATGCAGGGCTTTCAGGGCACTGTAACCCGCATGGAGCTGGCCTTTGCCACCATCCACCATCAGCAGGTCGGGCAGCTCTTTGCCCTCTTCCAGAAGCCGGTGGTAGCGGCGATAAACCACCTCTTCCATCGAACCAAAGTCATCAGGGCCGACCACGGTTTTGATGAGGAAATGGCGGTATTCTTTCTTGGCGGGTTTGCCATCGATGAAGCAGACCATCGAGGCCACCGGCTCTTCGCCTTGGGTGTTGGAGTTGTCAAAACACTCGATACGCCGTGGCAGCTTGTCCATGTTGAGGGCTTTCTGCAGGGCAGTCAGCACACGCAGATGGCGTCGCTCGGGATCCACCAACTCTTGGCGTTTTTTCTTCTCTAATTTATAATACTGGGCGTTTTTGTGAGAGAGTTCCAGCAGTTTGTATTTGTCGCCACGCTGCGGCACAATGAAGTTGGTGCCTTCGGGAACCAATTCAGGCATAAAGGGCACCACCACATCGGAAAATAGCGGCCCAAATTTGTCTTCCACCGTCAGCATGCCCGTCAGCAACAGGTCTTCTTCAGTCTTATCTAATTTATTATTGATTTCGAAAGTATAAGACTGAATAATCGCCCCATTCATAATGCGCAGGAAGTTGATGTAACCGCTTTCTTCGTCGGTATCCAACGACAGCACATCCAATTGCGTGAGGGCGGGGTTCACGACCACCGACTTGCCGATATAATTGTCAAGCACCTCCAATTTCCGTTTGACGACCTGGGCTTTCTCAAACTCCCAGTTTTCAGCATATTTCATCATCTGGTCTTTCAGCTTCTGCTGCACAATCTTGCTATTGCCCTTGATGATGTCGATAATGCTTTTGATTTCCTCCTGATAGTCCTCCTTACTGATGAGTTTGGCGCAAGGGGCGGGGCATTTCCCGATTTGGTGCTGGATGCAGGGACGGCTGTTCTGCGTCAGTCGGCGGCAAGTGCGTAGCGGAAACAGCTCCCGGATGGTATCCATCAGGGTGTTCAGGTAATGCACAGAGGCATACGGCCCGAACAGCTGCATGGTGTTTTTGTCGGGATTACGGGTGGAAAAAATGCGGGGGAAATCTTCTTTGGAGACGGCTAACCAAGGATAAGTCTTGTCATCCTTGAGCATGATATTGTAGCGGGGTTTGTACTCCTTGATCATGCTGTTTTCCAACAGCAAAGCCTCCCATTCGCTGTTGACGACTGTGGTTTGGATATCCCTGATTTTGGAGACCATCACCCGCACTTTCCGGTTGTCGTGTTGCTTGTTGAAGTACGACGATACGCGGCGTTTGAGCTTCTTAGCCTTGCCGACATAAATGATGGTTCCTTCGTCGTCGAAAAAACGATAAACCCCCGGCTTGTCGGGCAGGCTCTTCAAAATCAGAGATATCTTCTCACCACTTTCCATTTTAGTAGGTTACAGGTTACAGGTGTCAGGTTACAGTTTTTTCTGTCACCTGTAACCTGAAACCTGATCCCTAATTAGGCGTTCAGTTCGTGAACCACCAAGCCTGATCTCAGTTTCGGTTCGAACCAGGTGGTCTTCGGAGGCATGATGTTGCCAGAGTCGGCGATGTCGATCAGCTGCTGCATGGATACGGGATAGAGGGCGAAAGCCACTTTCATCTCGCCATTGTCCACGCGGCGTTTCAGTTCGCCTAAACCACGGATACCGCCTACGAAGTCGATGCGCTTGTCGGTACGGAGGTCCTTGATGCCGAGCACAGCGTCCAAAGCATGGTCGCTCAGAATCTTCACATCCAATACACCGATAGGATCGTTATCATCGTAAGTGCCTTCCTTAGCGGTCATCTTGTACCATTTGCCATCCAAGTACATGCTGAACTCGTGCAATTTAGCGGGCTTGTAAATTTCAGTACCCATTTCTTCCACTACGAATGCTTTGTTCAACGCATTCAGGAAGTCTTCCTTGCTGAGGCCGTTGAGGTCTTTCACTACGCGGTTGTAGTCGATAATCTTCAGCTGATTGTCGGGGAAGATCACCGTCATGAAGAAGTTGTATTCCTCTTTGCCAGTGTGGTGCGGGTTGTGCTCTTTCTTTTCCTGTCCTACCAATGCGGCGGCAGCGCTACGGTGGTGACCGTCGGCGATGTACATGGCGGGAACCTTGGTGGCGAACAGCTCAACCAAGCGGGCGATGGTAGCCTTGTCGTTGATGACCCAGAAACGGTGGCCGAAGCCGTCTTCCTTGGCGATGAAGTCGTATTCGGGAGCTTCGTGGCGAACGATGTTGTTCACGATAGCGTCGATTTCATCCACAGCGGGATATGCGAAGAAAACGGGTTCCACATTGGCATTGGTGATGCGCACGTGTTTCATACGGTCTTCCTCTTTGTCCTTACGGGTAAGCTCATGTTTCTTGATGATTTTGTTGACATAGTCTTCGCTGTAAGCGCAAGCCACGATACCATACTGCCAGTGAGCATCGGCATCTTTCGGGTTCATGCTTTGAGCGTAGATATACAATTTGTCTTCCTCATCGCGTTTCAGCCAGCCATAATCCTTGAAGCTGTTGAAGTTCTTCACCACCTGAAGATATACTTCGGGAGAGTGCTCGTCGGTGCCAACGGGCAGGTCGATTTCAGCCTTGGTGACGTGCAACAGGCTGTATGGATTGCCTTCGGCTTCCTTGCGGGCTTCTTCGGAGTTCAGCACGTCGTAGGGACGTGAGGCTAACTTTTCTACGATTTCTTTGGGAGGACGTAATCCCTTAAAAGCTTTGATAACTGACATAATAATTATATTTAAGGTTGATAAATTCTGCTGGCAAAGATACGAAAAATAATTAGCAAATGAGCAAATTAGTTAATTAGCAAATGTGCGAATAAGACAATGTGCTAATGTGCCAATGAAATTAAGAACTAAGAATTAAGAACTAAGAATTCTTAACTTTTAACTCTTAGTTCTTAGTTAAAAAAATCAACAATTCAACAAAAAGCTGTATTTTTGTATTTTCAAATCAGCACGATGATGAACATACAGGTTGACCTTCTTCAAACCCCTATTGAATTCCTGAAAGGAGTGGGTCCGAAACGTGCGGATGTGCTGCGGAAGGAGTTCAATATCTTCACTTTTGAAGACCTGTTGTTGTATTATCCTTATCGTCATATTGACAAATCGAAAATTTATAAAATTGCTGATATTCAGTCGGAAGGAGCCTATATTCAGCTGAAAGGAAATATCGTCCATTGCGAGCTGGTGGGACAGCAACGAGGCAAGCGTTTGGTGGCGCAGTTTGTGGATGATACCGGTTCTATCGAGCTGGTTTGGTTCAACGGTATCAAATGGGTGCAGGACTTGCTGAAAGAAAACCGCGAGTTCATTGTTTTCGGCAAGCCGACGCAATTCAACCGCCACTGGAATATCACTCATCCGGAGCTTATAGACCCCAAAAACCAGCCACAGTCGCTGGTGCCGACCAATTTCCAGCCACTGTATAACACCTCCGATAAGGCCAAGCGTGCTGGAATGGATTCTAAGGCGATTTCAAAATTGGTGATGTCGCTGTTGCCACAAGTGAAGGATGTAATCAGGGAACGCTTGTCAGAGGATGTTCTTCAGCATCTCAAGTTGATGCCGCTGAAAGATGCCCTGTGTAATATCCATTATCCGGCCGATATGCAAGCCCTTTCTAACGCTCAGTTGCGGCTGAAATTCGACGAATTGTTTTTTACCCAGTTGAAACTGCTGAAGCTGAAATTGCTGACCTCTCAGAAATACAAAGGTCATGTTTTTTCGGTGGTGGGCGACTATTTCAATACTTTCTATAAGAATTATTTGCCTTTCCCGCTGACGGGTGCGCAGAAACGTGTTATCAAGGAAATTCGGGCGGATATGGGCAGCGGAAGACAGATGAACCGCTTGCTACAAGGCGATGTGGGCAGTGGTAAAACTATCACGGCCTTGCTGCTGATGCTGATAGCCAAGGATAATGGTTTTCAGTCGTGCCTCATGGCGCCAACCGAGATTTTGGCTACGCAGCATTATGAGACGGTAAAGCGTATGTTAGCACCCATGGATATGCGTGTCGAGTTTCTGTCCGGCTCAACCAAAACCGCTAAACGCCGTGAAATACATGAAGGTTTGCGTAATGGTGAGGTGGATATTTTGATTGGTACTCATGCCTTGATTGAAGATGAGGTGCAGTTCAAGAACTTGGGTTTTGTGGTGATTGATGAGCAGCATCGTTTTGGAGTGGAGCAACGCGCCAAGTTGTGGAAGAAAAATCTGATACCTCCTCATATTTTGGTGATGACTGCCACGCCGATTCCGAGAACCTTGGCCATGACTTTGTATGGCGATTTGGATTTGTCGGTGATCGATGAGTTGCCCAAAGGACGTAAGCCGATTATCACAGCCCATTATTTCGAGAAGGACAGGTTGCGTCTGAATGGTTTCCTGAAAAAGGAAATCGCCAAAGGCCGACAGGTGTTTGTGGTTTATCCCCTCATCAAGGAGTCAGAAAAAATGGACTTGCAGGACCTGATGGCGGGTTATGAGGCCATGTCGCAGGCCTTCCCGTTGCCAGAATATGCTTTGGGTATTGTTCATGGTAAGATGAAGCCCGAAGAGAAGGATTTCGAGATGCAGCGCTTTATCAAGAATGAAACTCAGATTTTGCTTTCTACCACGGTGATAGAAGTGGGCATCGATGTACCCAATGCCACGGTGATGGTGGTGGAGAATGCCGAGCGTTTCGGTCTGTCGCAGCTGCACCAGCTGCGCGGCAGGGTAGGACGTGGCGGCGAGCAGTCGTACTGCATCCTGATGTCGGGTAACAAACTGACCACTGAGAGCAAGCAACGCCTCGATGCCATGGTCTCTACCAACGATGGCTTTGAGATTGCCAATATCGACCTCAAGTTGCGAGGCCCCGGTGATTTGCAGGGTACGCAGCAAAGTGGTATCCTTGATTTCAAGTTGGCCGACTTGATACGGGATGAGAAATTGGTGGTGTACACCCGCAACTTGGCCATGAGCCTGCTCGACAACGACCCTGACTTGTCCAAGCCTCAAAACGCTCCTATCGCCCGTCATCTCGCCGAGCTGATGCGGAAGAATGTCTTCTGGGGCATGATAAGTTGAAATTCTCATACTTTTCCACAGATGGAAAAGTATGCAAAAGATCTTCGCCGACATGAATGCCGCCCGCTCTGTCCGCCCTCTGACAGCGGCGGCAAAAGTAAACTGGACGCTAACGCGCTTTTGCACGCCGCTGTAGGAGGCCGTTCATTCACACCGCTTCCGCACCGCATGTCGGCATTGCCCACGCACGGAAGAGGTATGTATGCATCTGCGTTTTGCAGTTGTGTTTGCTCATCAATAGCAACTTCCTTTCCCCAATCTAATCACTGCAACCTGACCCCTATAACCTGTCCCCTATATTTGCGGCGGAGCCGCAACCACCGCATAGGCACGAACACAGCCCTCTATACTACCCTCGAAGAGGGTTCAATATCAATAGATGTTGGTGTTATCCCGTTATTTCCACCGCGGTGCTGGTGTTATGTGCGCCGAAGTACAAAACGAGGTCACCGCGGAAAAGCAACATTTAAGCCTATGCAATCATATTCTGCAAAATTACACTATATATAAAAATATTACAAATAATTATTGAATACATAAAATTATTTGTATATTTGCAAGCATTTTGATGTAGTAGAAAATAATTGTTGAACCATGTGGATATATTGCAAAAAAGTTATATATTTGCAGCGAAATTTCAAAAGGAAATGAAATGGAACGAATTGAGGAGATTGGCAGAAAAAAATGGATGGTATTTGTGGCGTAATGGCAGCAAACATGACATTTATAGGCACCCGGAAAAGACATATACCATTCATATAGAACGACATGGTAGTCAAGAGGTGAAGCGTGGACTTTGCACAAGATTACTTAAACAAATTGGATGTTAATGAACTAGGAAAAATATGAAAAACAAGAAGAAAACAGCATTAATAGAGATGGGGAAAGATGGAAGTTTCAGCGTTTATACTCCTGATATCGAAGCCACCATTATCGGAGAAGGTGCCACAGTGGCAGAGGCAAAATCAGATTTTGAGAACTCTGTGGCGGAATTGCTGAGATTTTATCAGGAAGACGGAGAAACGATACCTGAAGAATTACAAGGTGTGTCTTTTGAGTACAAATATGACTTGCCATCCTTTTTCCATCATTTCAATTTTTTGAATATCACCAAATTCGCACAATTGGCAGGGATTAATCCGTCGCTTATGCGTCAATATAAGCAGGGACAGTATGTGTCTGAAAAACAAGTTTCAAAGATACAAACGGAAATTCATCGTATTGGCCGGGAGTTAATGTCCATAAATTTATTCTGAATCATTAACTAATTTGCTAATTAACTAATTTGCTAATTTCATTGGCACATTGAAAATTTTTGTACTTTTGTAAAATATTTCGATAGAAATAATCGTTTGTAATCATTGAGAAAAATCAACTATAAATACTATGAATAGCACAATTGATATTAGAGAATTGAATGAGCGCATTCAGCGTGAAAGTTCCTTCGTTGACATCATCAACATGGAAATGGGCAAGGTGATTGTGGGACAAAAGGCCATGGTGGAACGTCTGCTTATAGGCTTGCTGTCTAACGGTCATATCCTGCTGGAAGGTGTTCCTGGTTTGGCCAAAACATTGGCAATCAAATCTTTGGCAAATGTAATTGATGCCAAGTTCAGTCGTATCCAGTTTACCCCCGACCTCTTGCCTGCCGACTTGCTTGGTACCATGATTTACAGTCAGAAAAATGAGAACTTTGTGGTGAAAAAAGGCCCTATTTTCGCCAATTTCATCCTCGCTGACGAAATCAACCGTGCTCCCGCCAAGGTGCAGAGCGCATTGCTCGAAGCCATGCAGGAGCGTCAGGTGACCATCGGCGAAACGACTTTCAAACTGGAGGAGCCTTTCCTCGTGATGGCTACGCAGAACCCCATTGAGCAAGAAGGTACCTATCCGCTGCCCGAGGCCCAGGTGGACCGTTTCATGATGAAGGTGGTGATTTCCTATCCTTCGAAAGCTGAGGAGAAAGATATTCTGTTCCAGCATCTGGAAAACAAATATCCCACAACTAACACGGTGCTGAAACCGGAAGACATTATTAAGGCTCGTCAGGTGGTGAAAGAAGTGTATATTGATGAGAAAATCTCCAACTATATTGCTGACATCGTATTCGCCACCCGTTATCCAGCTGATTATAAGTTGGATCAATTTTCCAACATGATTTCTTACGGTGCTTCTCCGCGTGCCACCATCAATCTGGCCTTGGCTGCTCAGGCGTATGCTTTCATCAAACGCCGTGGCTATGTGATTCCCGAGGACATTCGTGCCATCTGCCACGATGTGATGCGCCATCGTATCGGATTGTCCTACGAGGCCGAAGCCGAGAACATCACCAGCGACAATATCATCAGCGAAATCTTGAATACCGTAGAAGTTCCGTAATAGGGATCAGGTAGAAGGTAGCAGGTATCAGGGAATGGATGGGGAAATTCAGAATTCAAAATTCAAAGTTCAAAATTCATTATCCTGTAATCTTGTAATCATAAAAACTCCCCTCGAGCACAAAGTGCGAGACTCCCCTTTGGATGCGTGCATCCAACTCCCCTTGAACGAAGTGAGACTCCCCCCAACCCTTCTAACCATACAAAACCACTAAGCTTAAAACATGGATTCAACGGAATTACTAAAGAAAGTTCGAAAGATAGAAATCCGCACCAAGGCGCTGTCGCAGCAGATTTTTGCGGGCGAGTACCATAGTGCGTTTAAAGGGCGTGGTATGGCGTTCAGCGAGGTGCGCGAATACCAGTATGGTGATGATGTGCGCTTTATCGACTGGAATGTGACCGCCCGTCTGAACCACCCGTACGTCAAGATTTTCGAGGAGGAACGTGAGCTGACGGTCATGCTGCTCATCGACGTGAGCGGCTCCAACCTTTTCGGCACCCGCAACGAGTTTAAGGCCGACCTGATTACGGAGCTGGCAGCTGTACTGTCGTTTTCCGCTATCAATAATAACGATAAAGTAGGTGTGATTTTCTTTAGCGATAGGGTGGAGAAGTTCATTCCGCCGAAGAAAGGCCGTTCGCATATCTTGCGTATTATCCGCGAGTTAGTGGATTATAAACCCTCACAGGTCAAGACTGATTTGGCCGAACCGTTGCGCTATCTCACCAACGCCATAAAAAAGAAATGCACCGCTTTTGTTATCTCCGACTTTGTGAATTGTGATTTCGAGCAGGCACTGAAGATCGCCTCAGAGAAGCATGATATTGTGGCTTTGCATGTGATGGACCGTGGCGAGTCGCAACTGCCCGATTTGGGCTTGATGCAGCTGAAAGATCCTGAAACTGGCAAATATGTGCTCACAGACACTTCCGACAGGCTGACCCGTATGGCCTACGAGCACTGGTGGAAGAAACAGCAGGAAAATAATGCCGAACTGTTCAGGAAGGTGGGGGTGGATGTGGCCGATTTCTATACCGATCGCGATTATGTAAAAGAGCTGATCGCTTTGTTCAAAAGAAGATAAATCTGAGTTCAAGAATATGATTGAAGAAGGTCGTTTTTTTATGCCGATACAGGTGCCGATTCACATGGTGGACAGCCGTGTGGAGATGACGCCGGTGTCCCTGTTTTGCATTCTGCAGGAATCCGCTGCCGCCCATTGTGATCATTTTCATTTGAGTGGTATCGATTTGAAACCCTATAACCTCTTTTGGGTGCTCACGCGTATGCATGTGCAGATAGAGAGAATGCCGACTTGGCATGAAAAACTGACCATCCATACCTGGGAGAAGCCGCATAGTTTCATTTCCCAGCCCCGTGATTTTCTGGTGTTTGACGAAAATGGGGAAATCATTGTCAGGGGTACCTCTATCTGGGCTATTATTGATAAAGAGTCGAAGCCGGTGAAACTTGAGGATTTCGACCGTCCTGACCGTTTCCCCCTCAAAGATGATGCCATGACGGTCAAGGCTTTTCCCCGCTTGCCAGGTGCTCCATTGTCTGAAAATCCGGTACTCCACAAAGTGCTGCATTCAGACATCGACCTCAACGAGCATGTCAACAATACAAAATACCTGCAGTGGGTGATGGACGATATGGGGCATGATTTCTTCCTGCACCATGATGTCAAAGAGGTGTCCGTGCATTTCATCTCGCAGCTCTTCCCCAATGACCAGTATTCTATCAGTCATCAGTACATCGACGAAAACAGTTCGGTTCACTCCATCTATGCCGCCGACGACCAGCGCGAAGTCTGCCGCATCTGGATGAAAGTAGAGTAGCCGTTGCAGTGCACGGGGGCTGTTTTATCTTTTTTCATTTCTTCCAATCACTGCGTATCCTATCCTCTTTTACCTTGTTTTTATTTTCTTTCGGAATTATTCCCTATAGTCTTGTTGAATTTTAGATTTATGGCGAGAGATTTATAGCATCAGCTATAGCTTTTCCCTTTCGCGTCGGCCAGATGGTGTGCTTCGGTGCATGTGACCCTCGCGACGCGAACAAATATACGGTACATCCTCATCCCCGGGGTGGCGGTGCTCGAACCTCGCACCTTACCCCGGGCTATGCTCCTTGCAGGCTCACAGCCTGCGACATCATAGTCTCGAAGAGACGCCATCTTAGTAACCCCAGATGAGCGCAGCGTAATCTGGGGTGGTGAATGCATACGTCTTCCTCTGCCGCGGTGTACTCTGAACATGCACCGAAGAACTGAACTCACACACCGCGGAAGTGAGACCTCACAGCAGATGCAAAAAAACATGCGGTAGTTGTGAGTTACAAGATTAAAAAGGGATAATCCCGTTTTCTTTTATAATATTATCTGATATGGTGTCCATATCAGTAAAATGCGTATATTTGCCGTGTAGTTTAACTATAGAGCAATATTGCCAAACGAATGTCTAAATAGGCGTCATTTTAAAAATGGCACGAAATAGGCATTGTGGCGTCAAAAAAGTGCTGATGTTAGCCGGAAAGGCTGCCACAAGGGCATCAGAGAAGACAATATTTATGAAATAATATGATATACAGTAAAGACAATTTGACTATAGAGGTGTCTGGGCATGGTGCGGAGTTGACAAGTCTGCGCAAAGAGGGACGGGAATACTTGTGGAATGGCGACGCAGCCTACTGGAATCGCCATTCTCCGGTGCTTTTCCCCGTTGTGGGAAAACCTTACAACAATGAGTTACACATTGACGGGAAAACCTACCCTATGAAGCAACATGGTTTTGCACGAGACAGCGAGTTCGAGCAAGTCGAGTCCAAATGGGGTATCTGTTTCCGCATGAAAGACACTGAACGGTTTGAAGTGTACCCCTATCGTTTTGGTCTTGAGGTGACATACTCTATTCAAGGTGACAAATTGACGGTGAATTGGTATGTAGAGAATATGGGTGAGCGCTTAATGTATTACCAGATAGGTGCGCATCCGGCTTTTTTGTTGCCTGACTACAATCCGTCGGACAACACACACGGATATGTGGAATATTTTGATCTCGAAAATCGTCATGTGGAGCCTCTGCTTATCTCAGAATTGGAAGACGGAAACCGTGTGGCGAGAACTGACGGTGGACATCGTCTTCCCTGCGTGATGCCCATTACAAACGATACTTTTGCGCATGATGCATTGCTGGTAGAAAATAGTCAGATAGCGGAAACCACATTGTGCGACAAGCACGGTCGCAAAGTAGTCAGCGTTTACTGCTACGATGCCGATGCATTTGGCATCTGGGCATCATACAAAGAAGGTTGTCCATTTGTCTGTCTTGAACCGTGGCAGGGTATTTGCGACAAGAAAGGTTTCGCTGGAGATATCAGCCAAAGAGATGTTATTCGTTGCATTCATCCTGGCGATCACGGACATTTCGTTTATACCATCACCATCTTGAACTAACATTATAATAACAGATTATGACCCAAAATCGTGTAATAGGTATAGGAGAAACTGTGTTGGACATCCTGTTCAAGGATGACCAGCCGCAGAAAGCCGTGCCAGGAGGCTCGACATTCAACAGCATCGTCTCGCTTGGACGGGCAGGTGTGCCCTGTATTATGGTGACGGAGGTGGGCGGCGACCATATAGGTGACATCATTTGTCGCTTTCTGGTAGAAAATGGTGTTTCGTCAGAGTTTGTGTGTCGTCACGAAGGGGTTAAATCGCATATCACGCTGGCATTTTTGGACGAGCATAACGATGCACAGTATGTGTTTTACAAAGACCATGCTTCTGTGGCATTGGACGGTAAGTTGCCGCAAATACAACATGATGATGTGGTGCTCTTCGGCTCCTTCTTCGCCATCAATCCTGCCATTCGTCCTGCGGTCAGCTCTATGTTGCATAATGCGCGAAAAGCGGGTGCATGGCTCTATTATGATATCAATTTCCGCAAAACACATATACCGGATATACCGGACGTGATGGCGAATATTGAGGAAAACATGCGGCTGGCCGATGTGGTGCGAGGCTCGATGGAGGATTTCAATTATCTGTATGATTTGCATGATGGTGAAGCCATCTACAAGAGGGTAAGTCAGTTTTGCAGCACGCTGATACTGACCGATGGAGCCCGTTCAATTCGTGTTTTTACGCCCGACAGCTGCGAGACCTATCCTGTACAAGCGATAGAGACAGTGAGCACGGTTGGTGCCGGTGACAATTTTAACGCTGGATACATCTATGCTATGATGAAAGGGTTAGAAGACCAAGCCTCGCGCATCGAGATGGCACAACGCTGGAGCCAGGATGTCTGCCGTCAGATTGGCAACAACATCAGTGATGAACTGGTATCATGGTTATCATAAATGTTTTTATTGATGGTAATTAAAAAAATGAGTACCTTTGCACTTTCATAATCAAAATTTCAAAGGTTTGAAAAGAGCTCTGTTCATACTATTCATGATTACCGCAGGGATGCTTTCTTTGTCGGCACAGGTGAACTCGTCGTTGACGGAGGATTGGGAGAGTGGCGATTTTACAAGGTTGGCGTGGGAGCGTCCGGATGCACAATACCGTTGGGAAGTCACCAGCGAGGGTGCTCACAGTGGCCGTTATTGTGCCCGCAGCGGCAACTATTATACGCTGAACACCGTGTCGGTGCTGCAGCTGGCGGTGTATCTGACGGATAGTGGCACACTTTCTTATTACCGCAAAGTATTCTCAGCAGAGGGAAGTGGTAGCTTCCTTTTCTGGCTTGACGGCGAGTTGCGCGAATCACTGGCAGGATATGTCGAATGGAGCGAGTTCCAATGCCCTATTTCTGCCGGTTTCCATACCCTTAAATTCTGCTATACAAAGAATCAGACGAAAAGCAGGGGCTCCGACTGTGTGTGGATTGACGACCTACATTTGCCTAATGGTATCATCGTAACCCCATCATCGTCAGACAGCACATCCACTACCGAAGAAGTGGTGATTTTCGACGATGTCGAAGGACATGATTATGGTGCGGTAAATTCTCCTGGAACGGTGGGGTGGAGTTATATCGACGGTGACGCAGCCCCTACAGCCACTTTTAATCTCCTGGATTTTCCCAATGAAGGGTCGCCGATGGCTTTTGTCGTGTTGGATGACTACCTCCTCGTCGGAAATCAATACAATACCACGGCGCATTCGGGTCACAAATTCTTTGGAAGTCCATATCATTCTGACAGGGCCAACGACGACTGGATTGTGAGTCCGGAGCTGAACTTCTGTGAGCCTTTCACCTTTTTCTTCTTCGCCCGCAGCTTTGCCGACCGCTTCCCCGATGAGAAGTTCGTGGTGGCCTATTCGCTTACCAATGCCACTGCCGCGAGTTTCATCCCACTGCATTGTGACACATTTACTACGACTGCCATCTGGACGGAATACTCCTTTGTGGTGCCAGCACAGGCCAAGTATGTGGCGGTGCATTGTGTGTCGCACGACCAATATGTGTTCTGTTTGGACGACCTCACCATTCGTGGGAGAAGGAGCATCGAACAGTCCGGAAACGCATACCGTCATGTGTTGATACCGGAGGAAAGAGAGCTGGACCGTCGGCAAGATAGAGACAATATAATACTAGAAAATTTGGATGGCAGCAGAGACCTCACCACCCACCACATGGCTACTACCTTGGAGGAGATGCTTCGATGGAACAAGTTCCCGACCTATGAGGTGTACACCGAGTTGTTGCAACATTTCCAAGATTCTTTCCCCAACCTCTGCCAGATTGATACCATCCTCGACACCACGCCGCATCCCGACCTGCACCATTCCATCTTTGCTATCCATATCAGCAACACGCTGGGACAGACCACCACCAAGCCAGCCTTTCTATATTCGTCAACGATGCACGGCTGGGAGGTGGTGTGCTATTACACGATGCTGCATCTGGCTGACTATATCCTGCATAACGCCACCACCGACAGTGCTGTGCAGCGGCTGCTGGACAATGTAGACCTATACATTTGCCCGCTTGAGAACCCCGACGGCACCTATCATCTGACCAACGACTTGATACTGAAAGATAACATCCATTCTACCTATCACAATTACAACGATGTGCAACTCAACCGCAATTATCCGTATCTGCCGGGTATAGAGGGAGCCGCCAACATCCAACCTGAAACGCAGGCCATCATCGACTGGGTCACACCGATACATTTTGTCATGTCGGTGAATTTCCATTGTGGTGCTGAAATAGTGAACTACCCGTGGGATGCGTGGACTACCGCACAGCGCCCCCATGCCGATGCCGACTGGTTTCGCTACACGGGCCAGAACTATGCCTCGCTTTGTCATGCCATCGATACTGCCTACCTTTATGGCGATTATCGCGGGCGTTCGGTTATTGAAGGTGCGGATTGGAGCGACGTCGTCGGAAGCCGGCAGGATTATATGACCTACTACCAGCGCTGCCGCGAGGTAACCATCGAGATGAGCTACCAGTCGGTGATTACAGACACCCTTGTGCTGCCCACCTTCTGGGACAAAAGTAAAGATGCGCTGCTGAGCTATGCTACTGAGTGCAGCTACGGTTTCTGGGGAACTGTGACCGATGCCATTACCGGTGAGCCAGTGGAGGCGATGATTAGGGTCGTCGATCACGACTATTTCAATTCCGAGGTGTTTTCGCATCTGCCGTTAGGCGTCTATCACCGTCCCATTATGGCTGGCACTTACACGGTTGAGGTTTCCGCTCCCTGCTATCAGACGGCAACTTTCACTGTCACCACTCGCCCGGGGGTAGGCATCAGGCACGATGTGGAGCTCATGCCGCAGGTGGGTGAGCCCGTGGCCTTCGACCAGTATATCCTCGCTGGCATGCAGACGACTGTCGTCGCACTCTCGCAGAATGAGGTATGGTGGTATGATTCAGACACAGCAACCCAGCCTATTGCCATAGGTAATTACTTCGCTACACCTGAGCTTTTCGATACCACTACCTATTATCTCGAAGAGCACTATCAGGACGACACCCTGCTCTGTGTCAGTCCCCGCAGTTCGGTCACCGTTTATGTCATCGACACAGCTCATCTCTCTGTCCCAAACTGTCAACTATCAACTGACAACTATCAACTATATATTCGTCCAAATCCTGCGGAGGATTATCTCATCTTGGAAGCTGAAGGAAACGTTACACTCTGGGTGGAAATTTATGATGCCAAGGGAATCCTTATCAAGAAGAGCCTCTGCACTTGCCCTGCAAGGCTCGATATTGCACATTTGAATGCCGGAATTTATTTTCTGCGGGCGACACATCCCGATGGTCATCGTGAGGTTGTGAAATTCGTGAAAAAATAATGTCCGTGTCAACTTCTTTAAGCACTATTTCTTTTGCAAACTTTTCCATCTGTGTAAAAAAGAATGAGAAATGTTATCCCCAATCCGCTGTGTATAAATTTCAGAAAAAGGGACTGAATAGCTCGATACATCTTCATATATTTGCAAATTACATTTATAATGTTGTATTATGAGCAAATATCCTGATAGTATTGACAAAATTACCAAAGCGAGACTGCGTTTCTCGGCATTTGGCTCGGTCGTCAGTATTGCGCTGACCATGTTTTTTATAGGCACTTTAGCCTTTTTCGCTTATTTCTCCACCCAATATATCCGCAATCTTTCCAAAAAGATTGAAATGGAAATATTGTTCTTCGCAGATGTGAAAGAAGCTGACATTGTCTCTATGGAGCAACGGATCAAGATGGAGCCTTTTATTGCCGCATCGCGTGTGTCCTCGCGTCAGGAAAATACCCAGGAGGCTATCAAAACCATCGGCAACAACTATACCGACATTATCTCAAACCCCATCAACGCTTCCATTATTATCAGCGTGGATCCGAAATATGCAAATACCGACTCACTGCAGTTGGTAGCTAAGCGTATCAAGAAAGAACAAATCGTGCAAGATGTGCAATATCCTGACTTTTTGGTGAAATCCATCAGCGATAATTTTAGAACTTTGCAAATCGTTGTGCTGATTATCAGCGCCATCTTTATGCTGATTTCCATGTTATTGATTGCCAATTCAATCCGTTTGCATATCTATGCGAAACGTTTCAATATTAAGAGTATGCTCTTGGTGGGTGCAACCCGTAGCTTTGTTCGTGGACCATTTGTCCTCAAGGGCTTGAGCCAAGGTGTTTGGGGTGGTGCTATTGCGGTTATCTTGCTCGGACTTATGCTCTATCAGGGTAATCTGCTCTTCCCACAATTCGTTGACTTCTCCAACATCTTGCCTATCTCGCTGATTCTGCTGGCAGTGTTCATCTTCAGCATTCTCTTCACGGTTATCGTGTCCATCATCTCTGTTAACCGCTATATCAGAATCAAAGACGAAAGACTATACTTATAAAACTAAGAATTAAGAACTAAAAACGATAAACACTTCAACAGCTCAACACTTCAACAGTTCAACAATTCTTAACTCTTAATTCTTAGTCCTTAATTAAAAACACATAAACAATTCAACAGTTAAACAATTAAACAAAAAAAATATGGCACAAATAGCAAATACCAATCAAAAAACAAAATTAACCCCCAATCCTTCCGGGAAACGACAGGTAAATAATAGCCAGAAACCACCTCTTTTCAGAATGACTAATTATATTCTGATGATTATCGGTGTTGTGCTGCTGATTATTGGTCTTTTCTGCCTTGCTGGTGGTGCTTCCGCCAATCCTGATGAGTTCAACCCCGAAGTGTTCAACACACGTCGTACCGTGGTGGCACCCATCCTGATCCTTCTGGGTTTGGTAACGGAGATTTTCGCCATCATGTGGCGCCCGAGAGTCAAAGAGAATCAAGAAGAAGAAAAAGCTGAGTAATGAGCTGGTGGGAATCGTTATTACTGGGTATTCTGCAGGGACTTACAGAGTACCTGCCTGTGAGCAGTAGCGGTCACCTGACGATTATGCAGGACATTATGGGACTGCAAATTTCTGATGCCGCCAAGCTGGAGTTCGATGTCATTGTGCATGTGGCTACGGTGCTCAGTACCATCGTGATACTGTGGAAGGAAATTGCCGGACTGTTCAAGGGCACCTTCACAACTCTTCAGTGGAATGAAGAAAAGACTTATGTGGCAAAGATTTTGGTTTCCATGATTCCCGTGTTCATTGTGGGCATGTTTTTCAAGGATTATGTAGAAGAAATCTTTGGCAGTGGTTTGACAATAGTAGGTATCTGTTTACTGATTACCGCCCTGCTTCTGACCTTTTCTTATTTTGCGAAACCCCGTCAGCGTGAGGAAATTTCCTACGGTCATGCCTTTGTTATCGGTATCGCCCAGGCAGTAGCGGTATTGCCGGGTTTGTCCCGTTCGGGTTCAACCATTGCCACGGGCTTGATGTTGGGTGACAAAAAAGAGAAACTGGCACAGTTCTCTTTCCTGATGGTCATTATCCCGATTTTGGGCGAGGCCTTCCTCGATGTGATTAAGTTTGCCAAAGACCCGTCACTGATTCAGAATGGTCTGGGAACAGGAGCAGTTGTCATTGGCTTTTTAGCTGCCTTTATCTCCGGCTGTTTCGCCTGCAAGTTCATGATTAATATTGTGAAGAAAGGCAAGCTGATATGGTTCGCCATTTATTGTGCATTGATAGGTGCAGCCGTTTTAATCTATAGCTTATGCTAAACCATAAAGTCATACATGAGGCACAGTTTGAACTTCCTGATATAGAGATAAATCCGGAAGGTGATGTGCTTCTTGTGGACAAGCCGTACCGTTGTACCTCGTTCGATGTGGTAGGCAAGGTGCGCCAGTATATCAAGAGAAAATACCAACAGAAAGTAAAGGTGGGGCATGCCGGTACGCTTGACCCCTTGGCTTCGGGTTTGCTGATTATTTGTGTGGGCAAATTTACCAAGCAGATTGACAATTATCAGGCACAAGAAAAGGAATATACCGGCACGCTTCGTTTGGGAGCCACTACCCCGAGCTTTGACATGGAAAAACCGGTGGATGCGGAGTTTCCATACGAGCACGTAACGAGGGAAATGGTAGATGATGTCCGTCAGAAGTTCTTGGGCGAGATAGATCAAGTACCACCGCAGTTTTCCGCTGTCCGCATGGGTGGCCGCAGAGCTTATGAGCTGGCCCGTGAGGGTGCCGATATGGAGATACAACCCCGCCGCATCAGTATTCCCGCTTTTGACATCACGCGCTTTGAGCTGCCAGAAGTGGATTTTCGGGTAGTCTGTTCCAAAGGCACGTATATCCGTTCCATTGCCCGTGATTTCGGCTTCGAATTGGAGTCTGGGGCATACCTGACAGCTCTCCGCCGCACCCGCATCGGTGAATTCAAGGTAGAAGATGCCATACAGTTGACAATGAATAGTTGACAGTTGACAATTAAAAAAATCCGTAATCCTATAACCCATCATCCTGTAATCCATTACTTCCAACCCCTCCAAGCCAGTAACCCTAAAACCAACAATCATGAAAAAATTGAAAATAATAACCCTTTTCTGCCTCTGTGTGGCCATCGTTTTCACCGCTTGTCGCCCGAAAAACCAAGTAGAGGAAGACTATAGCAACAATGATCCGATAACCTATACCACGTCGATTATTGCTGACACAATTTTGGCGGATATTCGTGACAAGTCGGATTTGATTCCCATTTCTGAGGATTTTCTGGAAGATTTCTTGGAAAAAATTAATGAATATGAGGGAAAACATATAACTATTGCCAGCAAAGTTCCAGTAGAGTGGGGCATTTCTTGCGTGGAACGTTTGCCGGAAGGCCGCGAGTTATGGCTGTTGCGTTCTGTTGACCGCGAATGGGCTTACCTGGTCATCACATCCGGCTTCGGTACCCAGCGTATTCTGGATCAGGTTCCTGTGGCATTGAATTTGGCACTGCAGGACAAAGATGTGTTGGAAACCGAGATTTGGGAAACCTATCGTGAGTCTGACGGCTCTTTTGTGGTGCATAAAAATTATGAGTGGATTAAAAATCTGGATACCAATGCCACACAAAGTGACTTGAGCGAATACCAGCGGAAATCCTATTTTGTGGACCGCTACTCCATCAATGATCTCTGCCGCTTCGAATGTACAGCTGTCAATGATTCCGTGCCGGAATATAGCGCTGTGGTTTTCTTCTATAATGATAATCTGAAACCGGAAGAGTGGGATGAGACCGTTGAAATGTTACAGGCCTTCTGTGAGGACAGAAACGTGTTTTATGAAGAAGTAAAAGCGGGTTTTGCCGATGTGGCTATTCATGATTTTACTTTGAACGAAGTTTTGCATGTGGATATGCAACCCTATATTCAAGGTCTTCCCGCCGGTATGGTAATGTTTAAAAAAGGCGAAACTCCCAAAGCAGTGCGCTTCGGGAGTTTCGAGAGAATGCAGATTGAAATCAAACGTTATTTCAAAATGTTGTCATTGTAAACATCCTGTAGAGACGCACAACCGTGCGTCTCTACAACGACGTATCTGCATTATTTCTTCATCTTTTCAGGATACAAGTAAACCTTCACGTATTTGTCGATGTCGAAATTCTCTTTCATGAATTTCACGATATCGTCGGCTGTGATAGCATTTACTCTTTCCACATAGGTGTTGATGCTGTTGATGTCTTCACCTGAATAGTATTTGCCAGAAATGTAGCTCAGCCACATGTTGTTCTGTTTCAGAGAGGTCTCGTGTTCGTTAATCATCTGTTTTTTCACCTTTTCCAGGGTCTCAGCTGAAGGTCCAGTTGTGGTGAAATCTTTCAGAATATTGAAACATGCCTCTGAGAGTTTGTCAGTGTTGTCGGGTGAGCAGCTGAACATAATCATCATGCTGTAAGAGGGTTTGGGTTCTCTGTCAGCACCCATCTGAAGCATCGGGGAATAAACACCACCCATTTTTTCACGAATGGTATTGATCAGTTCGATTTGCAGTGCTTCGTTGATTTCATTGACAATCATGGTGTTTTTCGGAGTCCATTCCATGTCGTGGTCGAAAGCGATACCTACCCAACTTTGTTCTTCAGTACCGGCATATACGTTTTCGTTAACTTGTTTGTCGGGGAAACCTTTCACTACTTCATATTTCGGGGTTTCTCTGTCACTGCTGGTCTTAAGTGAACCAAGGTACAGTTCGATGTATTCTTTGATCAGATTTTCATCGAAGTTGCCTACGAAAGTGAACACAAAGTCAGCGGGATTGGCGAAACGCTGCTGATACAACTGGAAAGCTCTGGTATAATCGGTGGCTTTCACGTCTTCTTCAGACAATAAGGCTTTCTGATAGGGGTCGTTTTGAGTGGTGATATCCATGAAACCCAACATGAACTTGTACATCGGGTTAGCACTGATCATCTTGATTTGTTCGAGATATTCGCTGGTAACTAATTCAGCTACAGATGCATCTTCTCTCGGACTGGTGAAGAAGGCGTGAATGTACTGGAAGAAGAATTCCATGTCTTTCGGGGTGGAAGAACCGCTGAGACCTTCGCTGAAGGTGCTGATATAGGGGCTTACACCAACCTTTTTACCTTTCATTTTCTTTTCCAAAGAAGAATAATCCAAATCGGAAATACCGGCACGATCTACAAAGTCGCAGGCGAAATGCAGAGAAGGAAGGTCACATTCGTAGTAGAGGCTCATACCACCCTTGCTGCGTGCGGAGAACAGAATCTGGTCGTTCTTGAAATCGGTTTTCTTCAGTACCACGGTGATACCGTTGTTCAGTGTCAGCTCCTCAGCGTCGATTTCAGTGATTTCCTTGGTGTTGATGATGCTACCGGCTTTAAGCTGGTCTTTTTCCACCACTTCTTTGTCTTTGTATGTGTCGATGTATGGTTCCACATGTTTGTTGCCGGGGTTGGTAACAGCAGCCAAAACGTCTTTTTCAGTAGGTACTTTCACGCCTTCTTTTTCGGGAGCCATTACGATAGCCACCAGGTTCTCTTCGGTAATCCATTGTTTTGCCAGTGCGTTGATTTCGTCCAAAGTGATGTCTTCCAGATATTTCTTGGCATAGTTGTATTCTCTCTTGGCACCAGGAATCGGGTCTTGATGCAGGTAGTTGGCCACATATTCGGTGGCGAATCTTGAAGATTCGGTTTTCTTCACCTCATTGGCGGCGGTTTCATACTGGTTCAACAGTTCTTCTTTGGCGCGGTTCAACTCGGTCTGCAGGAAACCGAACTGAAGAACTCTCTGGTCCTCACGCATCAGTGCTTCGATGCTTTCGAGGATTTTACCCTCTTTGCTGGAAATCTGGCAACCGTAAACATCAGTATTGCCAATCAAGCCGCTATAACCGCAGCTGGCATTCAAGAATGGGCAGGAGGCTTTCTGGGTCATCTCGCTCAAACGGGAGTCATACATCGTGTTGTACAGTTCGTATTTCAGGTTAGTACGGTAGTCACCCACGGTCTTCATCACGAAATGGGGGAGTTTGCGGAGCACCATTACGGTGTTACCCATGGCTTCCTTGTCGGTAGCTACACAAGCAAGAGGTTCCTTGTTAGGTTGAATGTTGTTAGGCAGTTTGGCACGCGGATTTTTCACGGGTTTAATCTTACCGAATTGCTTGATAATCTGTTTCTCAACAGCATCCACATCAATGTCACCCACAACGATGACAGCCTGCAAATCAGGACGATACCAATCATGATAGAAGTCTTTGATGGTTTGGTGTTTGAAGCCCTGGATGACTTCGATTAAACCAATGGGCAGACGTTCGGCGTAGCGTGAACCTTTGAAGAGAACAGGGAACCATTTTTTCTGCATTCTGTCACTGGCACCTAAGCCCATACGCCACTCTTCTGAAATGACACCTCTTTCAGCTTCGATTTCATCACCGTCAAACAACATGCCGTTAGCCCATCCGTTCAGGATGTCCAAACCCATCTGCAGATGGTCGATAGGCAGGGTGAGCATGTACACTGTCTCGTCAAAAGAAGTGTAAGCGTTGGTGTGGTGACCAAAAGCGACACCTACTTTCTGCAGCTCGCTGGTCATGGTGTTGTGCGGAAAACCCTTGATACCGTTGAAAGCCATGTGCTCGGTAAAATGGGCGAGACCTCTCTGGTCTTCATTTTCCTGACAAGAACCAGCGTTAACTGCCAAACGGAGTTCCACACGGCTCTCGGGTTTCTTGTTGGCACGGATGTAGTAAGTCATTCCGTTGTCCAATTTTCCGATTTTCACATTCGGATCGGGATTGATGGGAGCACTCAAATCCTGGGCAAATACCATACCCATGGAAAAAATCAGTACCATCAATGCTGAGAATAATTTTTTCATTTTGGATTTAATTTTTTGGTTGATAATATGTTAGTTTGAATATTTCTTATATTTAATTTGAGGGGACAAAGGTACAAAAATTTTTTAATGTGCTAATGTGCTAATGTGCTAATGAGTTAATGTGCTAATTGATTTAATTCAGAATTCAATACTAACTCCTATCTACTAATCCCTATTCCCTAGAATCATCTGCACATTTGCTAATTAACTAATTCGCTAATTCTAATTGGCACATTAGCACATTGATAATTAGCACATTGTTTAATTCATTTGCACATTTGCCAATTAACTAATTTGCTAATTACTCCTCTATCTGCTTGATAATCGCATTGCAGTTGTCGATGACCTTGCGGTACATTCTCAAAGCGATGAAGAAACCGATGAGGGCTCCGAAGGCGACAGCGCCAGCCATGAATTGCCAGGGTTCTCCTGTCATCTGTATGACTTCATAGCAGAACCAAACACACCATGCGAGAACCAAAGGCAATTCAATCACAGTGCTCCATTGATAGCGTTTCTTCAACGTTTTCATTTTGTTGGTCACGGTGCGCATGTCCTCACTCATCAGCTGACGTTCATCAACTTGTTTATGGATAATCCAGGTGGCAATAGCATCAACGGCCATGAACACAATGGTGGTGATGATGAAGGCGGTAGAGAGTGTATTGAAACACAGCGGAAACCACAGCACCATGCAGATAGCGGCAGCTATGCTGATCCATCCCTGGCGGTTGATGGTGGATACACGTGACTTCATGGTTTCACGCATCAGTTTTTCGTTGACAATGGTTTCTTGCTCCAGTTTTTTGCGGAGTATATCCATTTGGGAACGTAAGGTTTCCAATTCTTGTTGTTCGGTTATTGTATTTTCGTTTTCCATGATTTTTTGATTTAAGCGTGAGACATCTTGATTAACTGTTGTTTGATTCTGACCAGCTTGACACTGACATTCTTGACGCTGATACCGACAATGGCGGCGATTTCATCATAGCTGAGGTTTTCTAACCATAGGAGGACAATGGCGCGGTCCACTAAGTTCAGCTGGTTGATACGCTGGTACAGCATCCGGATTTGCTGACTGTCGTCATCCTCATCAGTGAACAAGTTGCCGGCCATCTCCAAGGGTATTTTCTCGCCTTGGCGTTTCTTTTTGCGGTCGAAGGAGATGCAGGTGTTCAATGCCACCTTCCATATCCAGGAACTCACCGCCGCGTCTCCTCTGAAATCTTCGAAGCCTTTCCAAAGGTTGATGAGCACCTCTTGAAAGAGGTCGTTCACCTCATCCTCATCCTTTGAGAACATGTAGCAAACCGTGTAAATGGTGCTTTTGTGCTTCTTGACAATCTGCTCAAATTCCTGTTCTGTCTGTTTCATTGTTTTGAATGTTTTGTGTCTGTGTTCAGCATCAAATTCAACCATTAGACGCAGAAACTATTGGAAAACTACACCTTATCTCGAAATAATTTCATCCATAGGGATGTCGTTTTCTTCAACAGGCACATTATCAACAAGTTGGAAGTCAAAACAAATGCCAATTTTTTTTGTTGTCCGGTGCTTGCAGAGGAAACGGTCGTAGTAGCCCTTGCCTCTTCCTAAACGGTTGCCCTGTCTGTCGAAAGCAACTCCGGGAACAATGATGAGGTCGTAACCACCGGTATAGGCCTCGTTTTGCGGTTCAAGAATGTTGAAGTCGCCCACGGCGAAATTGGTCTCGGGGGTCAGTTCTACCGGGATGATGTCGTCACCCACCACTGTAGGCAGGATGATACGCTTTTGCTGTCTCCATTTCTCGATGAATCCCTGTGTCTGCACTTCGTCGGGTAGCGAGCTGTAAAGCATGACTATCTTTGCTTTGATAAAGTCGGGGTGTTGCTCCAGCTTTCGCATGATGATGTCCGACTGTGCCTGCCGTTCTTCCATACTGTGCTGTTTTTTCAGCAGTTTGATGTTTGCTCTTAGTTCTTGTTTTGAAACCATGTTTTTTTATTTTAGGAAGGCAAAAATACAAAAAATATTTTAGGTCTGTTTTGAAGTATGTACGGGAAAATGTTGTGTCTTTGCATCGGCTTTATGTGATTGAAATCACTCTTTGGGGTCGTTTATAAGTGATGCAATCACAGTAGAATAGCTTCCATAGGTTTTACTCCCATTTTACTTGCCTTTTAATCAACTTTTGTGTAGCTCCAAGGTAGGTTTGACCGAGACCATGCCGAGACCATGTGAGTGTTGAATCAGAGTTGCCTCAGACCTAGAAAAGGGTTGTATGCATGTTACACACGTACAATATTTAGAGAAAAAGAGAGTTGTGATAAGAAAGTTAAATAAGATGAAGATCAGATTATTGCTCATGATAGCGGCAGCGGGACTGCTTGTTGGTTGTGGGGACTATTCCCCTAATTGTGATCCCTCAACGCTTTCTATGTGGTGTGTCTATCCCATGGGACATGATACAACGACAACAGCCCCTGTAAAGATACCGCAGGAATCATTGAATCTTAATGGTTCAGTACGGATGATACGGGAGTTCGGCTGGGAAGTCAAACCGTCAAAAAGTGGCAACGACTGGGTAAAACTCAAACCATTTAGTACAACGACAGAATATTACGATCAGCGGGGTAATCTTATTGAGTCGTACTACTGTTGCAACGAGGATGGCAAATGCGATAGACATTGGAAAGCGGTTTTTGACGAAAACAATGACATGGTTTACAATGAGTTGACCGAAGGGAATGGGGATACAATCTTGGCGTTTGTCAGGACTTACGAGTATGATGATGTTGGAAATCTCATTCGTGAAACGATTTCCGATGATACCAGCACTCATATAATCACGTATCGATATTTTTTCACAAACGACAGCATTATAGTGTGTGTGTATAAAGATGGAGATATAACAAGTAGGAGTGTTTTAGACACTTCGTTTCGGCAGATAAGGCTTTATACTGATATAAATGAACAAGAGAACAAGTCCGGTAGGAGATGGACTTGGATTTATTACCCCAATGGCAAAGTTCGTGCAGTGAAGTGTGAGACGGTTAAGGATTTTGAATACCGCCGTTATGACACTTGTGGTAACTATGAAATTGTTGGTTATGAGCATAAAATTATATATTGCACAGACGGTAGAAAGGCTCGAGACCCGAATTTAACCTTTTCAGGTCGGACAACACGCCATTACGAATATGACAGATACGGGAACTGGGTTCGCTATGTAGAGATGATAGAAAAGCCAAAATCCAAGCGTAAGACAGAGAAAAGATATACTCTATATGAACGGGAGATAATGTATTGGTAATAGTAATAGCAGGAGTATCCGTTATTCTGGTACCACATTTATAGAAAGTCAAAATTTTGTATTTTTGCCAAAAATTTCGTACTATGAAAAAATCACTTTACTTACTCTTTTTACTGGCTGTTTTAATGACAGCTTGCCATAAAAAACCTGTTACCCCAGACAATCCTACTGTGGAGCGTAACGGGATGTATATATTGAATGAGGGGGTTTGGAACTACAATAACAGCACCATTTCATACTACAACTTTGATTCGGGTGAGGTGACGGCCGATATTTTTACGGCGGTGAACAATCGCGGCTTGGGCGATACCGGCAATGACTTGCAACGATATGGCTCCCGTTTGTATTGTGTGGTGAATACTTCGGAAAATATTCAGGTGATGGACTTGTACACAGCAAAGGTAATAGGCACAGTTCCTTTGAATGGCAAGTCCCCCCGTAGAATCTGTTTTTTGGGTTCCAAGGCGTATGTCAGCTGTTTCGACGGCACTGTGGTCAGAATTGACACGGCATCTTTTGCGGTGGAGGCCACGGTAACAGTAGGCCCGAATCCTGAGGGTGTGTGCATTGCCAATGGAAAGTTGTATGTGGCCAATACCGGAGGATACAATGCCCCTGATTACGGCACAACGGTTTCTGTGGTTGATTTGGCTACTTTTGCAGTGACCAAAAATATCACAGTGGCTATGAATCCTTCACGTTTGTATCTGGCTCCCAATCAGCAAGATGTTTATCTCATCTCCAATGGTGATTATTATACAGTGAGTTCATGTCTTCAAAAAATCAGTCCGTTTACAGACGAGGTGGTGAAAACCTATGATTTCGAGCTTAACAATTTGACATTCTATGGCAATTCCGCCTATTTTTATTCATATAATTTTTCCACGGAAGAGTACACGATTCAGATCTTTGATTTGACTACCGAAACCATTGTCAACAATCATTTTATTACCGACGGAACTACGCTGAGTATTCCTTATGGCATAGCTGTGAATCCTCGAAATGGAGATGTTTATATTTCTGATGCACAGAATTTTACTGTCAATGGGGATGTGTATTGTTTCGACCAAAGCGGCAAGAAGAAATTCTCGTTTGAAGTGGGTGTCAATCCATCGGGGATGGTGTTCTTGAATTAGGTGAGCTGAAGGCAAGGTGTCTTTTTTAATTCAAAATTCAAAGTCCAAAGTTCAAAACTATTCTGAATTTTGGATTGTGAATTATTTTTTCTTTTTAAAAAGAAATCTATATTAAATTTTTTGTATCTTTGCAAGTCTATATAAAAAGAAAAAAATAAGCCTATGAAAAAGATATTTACTCTTCTATTTGCATTGGTAATCGCGGCAAGTTGCGCTTTCGCTCAGTCATTGACTGTTGCCTACGAAGGTGCTTCTGTCAATAATGGAGACACCTTGGAGGTAGTAGTTCCCCAGTTGAATACAACTGTTGACTATTATCTGGACCTGAGCAATGTTACTGATAACGATGTCTCCATGGTGGTATACAAAAACGATTTGGACATGGCAGCCGGGGCTTCCGCTTCGCTCTGTATCGGTGGCACATGTTTTCCCCCGTCCACAACCGAATCGAATCCGATGGTAATAGCCGCTCATAGCACTTTGTCGCATGCCACCTCAGCTGATGCATTTCACTTGGGCTATAAAACAACAACGGGAGGAACTTCATACGTGATGTTCACCTTTTCTAACTATGACAATAGTGATGATTGCACTTCGGTGGTTTTCAAACTCGTGTATGATCCCACCAGTATTGAGACAACCCCTGTTGCCAGCAAGTTACGTGCCTATCCTAATCCGGCTTCGGATAATGTAACCATAGAATATGCATATACAGGAAATTCCAATGCGGTAAATCTGGTTATTAAAAACCTGGTGGGTGCAACTCTCTTTACCAAAAAGTTGGACGTTAACGGTAATAAAGTAAAAGTGGATGTATCTGAATATAGTTCTGGCATCTATTTCTATTCTATCGAAGCTGACGGAAGACCTTTGGTTACAAAGAAATTATTGGTTAAATAGGGTGGACGTTAGTCTGCTTCATCGTTGAGGGGACCGGGAAATGAAGAAGATTGACGACGGTATTTTCGATTTTACAACACTCTCTTATGTTGACAATAATTGGGCAACGCTACTGATTGTTGTGGCTTTGCTCCTCTTAAGTATCAATGCTGTGTTGTACCGTCGTAAATTAGTACTGTGTTTGCAGTGTCTCTATTCCAAACGTGCTTTCTCTCAGTTGTCCAAGGAAGGAAAATTTTTTAGCGAGGGTGTTTTTATGCTGTCATGGCCTTTCGTGATGCTTGTTTTTGCCCTGTCTGTCAAACAAATATGCTCATACTTTATACCCGCATTTGACCAGCAGGTGAACTTTATGCAGTTTATTGGTATTACCTGCTTGTCTGTGATTGCCCTTTTTATCTTGAAACAAATCGTTGATTTTCTGCTATTCGGACTGTTCGAATGTGAAGAGGAAAGATATAATTTTCATATTGTCGGTTTTTCCTTCTTGCTAAATAGTTCGTTAATTTTATTTCTGACAAATATTGTTGTTCAATACACAAATTTTATAAATTTTTATTTGTTTAGTGCTCTGATTATTAGTGGCTTATTTGCAATAAAGGTATATAAGGACTTCATTTTTAAATCAAGACGGGTTAATTTGTTTCAATTTTTTATGTACTTTTGCACGCTTGAAATTTTACCATGCGCGTTGATTGTAAAATTGTTGTTTTTGCTTGGTAATTAAGGGTTTTAGGCAAAGTTGAATTAAACCGTTTTGTTGCAGATGAAGGTTAAAAATATTCTAATTTCGCAAAATGCACCGGCTGATTTTGAAAAATCACCCTACGCAGATCTGAAGAAAAAATATAGCATCAATATTGATTTCTATAAATTTTTTAAACTTGAGGCGATTTCAGGTATGGAATTTCGTCAAACGAAAGTTAATATCTTGAGTCATACCGCTATCGTCTTCTCAAGTCAGGTGACTATCGATTATTTTTTCCATCTGGCACAAGAACTTCGTGTGGACATTCCGGAAACAATGAAATATTTCTGTACCACGGAAAGTATCGCCCATTATCTGCAGAAATACATTCAGTTCAGAAAACGTAAGATTTTCTTCCCGAAAAGCACCATGACCAACGGTATTTATGAGCTTTTTGCCAAAAATAAAGAATTGAAGTATTTGATACCCTGCTCATCTGAATCCCAAGGCAGTAAGTTTGATGAGTATTTTGACCAGAATGAGGTTGAATATTCCCATGCTGTGGTGTTCAAAACGGTCCCCGCAGAGGTAAATAAGGCTGTGGATATCACAAAATATGACATGGTGGTACTGTTCAGTCCTGTGGGAGTCCAGTCCCTGAAATGCAACTTCCCGGATTTCAAGCAAGATGAGAATTTTGCCATCGGTGCACTCGGTCCGGCAGTTATCTCGGCCTTGGAACAGGAAGGCTTTACCGTTAATGTGAAGGCTCCTACCAAAGAGGCTCCATCCATCACCACCGCTTTGGATTTATTCTTAAAGGATCATGCAACCCGAAGGAGATAAGACTTTTTCATACTCCTTCCCTAAAAAAGAGCGCCTATGCTCCCGCCTTCAATTGGAGCAACTTCTGACGCTCAAGCAAAGTGTTTTTGCTTATCCCTTCAAGTGCTATTTTCAGTTTTTGCCACTGTCAGAGCTCAATGATGTGTGCAAGATGGCTATCAGTGTGCCCAAAAAATTGGAGAAGACAGCGGTAGGCCGTAATCGCATTAAGAGATGGACGAGAGAAGCATATCGGCTGCATAAACATTTGTTATATGATAAAACATACAAGAGCGGGGCAGTGGTGAATATGCTTTTTGTCTGTATTGGCAAGGAAAAATTATCCTTCGCCATGATAGAAAAGGCAATGGTGGAGATATTGCATGATATTTCTTGTGGAAACGAGCCAAGCCGCATGTCTACGAATCAAATGGACTCACAAAGTTTATGATCAATTTTCTGAAAAAAATCTGGTTCTGTTTCTGCAAAGGTCTGTCCGCCATTATGATAGGCCTGATTAAATTGTACCAGATAACGCTTTCCCCGCTGATTGGTCGCCAATGCCGATACCTGCCTACCTGCTCCAATTATGGCCTGGAAGCTATCCGCAAATACGGCCCTTTCAAAGGAGGCTGGCTCACGCTGAAGCGTGTACTCTCCTGTAACCCTTGGGGCGGCAGCGGCTACGATCCCGTCCCGTGATTAGTGATTAGGGGTCAGGGGTTAGGGGTCAGAAAAAATTCAGAATTCAGAATTCAAAATTCAAATTGTCAACTTTTAACTTAATTAACACATAAAAAGCCATTTGCTAATTAACTAATTAACTAATTTGCTAATTTGCTAATTAACAAATTTACTGATTAATCGTGTCTTTTTTTTTTGTACCTTTGCAAACTTTTTTTCGTAAAGGTGGAAAAAGCTGAAATTTTTACGGTGAGAATATAATTCAGTCAATATAAATTACTTGTAATGAGACAATTAAACATTACTAAACAAGTTACCAACAGAGAGACCGCTTCGTTGGACAAATACCTGCATGATATCGGAAAAGTGGAACTGATTACTGCAGAAGAAGAGGTCGAGTTGGCTCGCAAAATCAAAAATGGTGACCAGGCTGCACTGGAAAAACTGACTAAAGCTAATCTTCGTTTCGTGGTTTCTGTGGCAAAACAGTACCAAAACCAGGGCTTGAACCTGCCTGACTTGATCAATGAGGGTAACCTCGGTCTGATCAAAGCAGCCCAGCGTTTCGATGAGACCCGTGGTTTCAAATTTATCTCCTACGCTGTGTGGTGGATCCGTCAGTCTATCCTTCAGGCCCTGGCTGAACAGTCACGTATTGTTCGTCTGCCGCTGAACAAAATCGGCACCATCAACAAAATCAATAAGGCATACGCTTACCTTGAACAAGAATTGGAGCGTGAGCCACGTGCCGACGAAATTGCTAAGATGCTCGACATCACCGAGGCTGAGGTAAGAGATTCCCTCCGTAACTCTTCCCGCCACCTGTCAATGGACGCTTCCTTGACCCAGGACGAGGACAACAACATGTACGATGTGTTGAAATCAGAAGATTCTCCTACTCCCGACAAGGGCTTGTTGTACGAATCCCTGAAAACTGAGGTCAACCGTGTGATTGCCACGCTGCCGCAGCGCGAAGCAGACATTCTGAAACTGTATTTCGGCCTCGACAGCAAACACCCGATGACCCTCGAGGAAATCGGTGAAAAGTTCGATTTGACCCGTGAGCGTGTGCGCCAAATCAAGGAGAAGGCTCTGAGAAGACTGAAACATACGTCAAAATGTAAGATTTTGAAATCTTATTTAGGATAATTGATTGATAATAAGAAAAATACTATAGCTATGAAGCGAACCAAAGTGATAGATTTGCTCAAACGTCCCGAGGAAACGGGTTTGGGAAACAAAGTGTGTGTGAAAGGCTGGGTGAGAACCAAGCGTGGTAACAACAGCGTGGCCTTTATCGCCATCAACGACGGCTCTATCGTGAGCAATATCCAGGTGGTGGCTGATCCTACCAAATTTGACGAAACACTGATGAAACAGATTACCACGGGTTCATGCCTCTGTGTGACAGGTACATTAGTGGAATCTCAGGGCAAAGGCCAGACAGTTGAAATTCAGGCCGACACCATCGAAGTGTATGGCACCGCTGACCCCGAAGTGTATCCTTTGCAGAAAAAGGGTCACAGCATGGAATTCCTGCGTGAGATTGCCCACTTGCGTCCCCGTACCAATTACTTTGGCTGCGTGTTGCGTCTGCGTCACGCCATGGCTTTCGCTATCCACAAATTCTTCAACGATAAGGGTTTCTTCTATTTGCACACCCCGTTGATCACAGGTTCTGATGCAGAAGGTGCCGGCGAGATGTTCAATGTCACCACTTTCGATTTGAACAATATCCCTCGCACTGAGGATGGTCAGGTGGATTTCAAGAAGGATTTCTTCGGAAAACATACCAATCTGACGGTTTCCGGTCAGCTGGAAGGTGAGCTCGGCGCTTTGGCTTTGGGTTCTATCTATACCTTTGGTCCGACTTTCCGTGCTGAGAACAGTAACACTCCTCGCCACTTGGCAGAGTTTTGGATGATTGAACCCGAGATGGCTTTCTACGACATTACCGACAACATGGATTTGGCCGAAGAGTTTATCAAATATTTGGTCAAATATGCGCTGGATCACAATATGGATGACCTGCGCTTCCTCAACGATATGTTCGATAAGGGTCTGATTGAGCGTCTGGAGTCCGTGCTGAAAGAGAATTTTGTCCGTTTGGACTATACCTCCGCTATCGACATTTTGTTGAAAGCTGATAAGAAATTCGATTATCCAGTTTCTTGGGGCATTGACCTGCAGTCTGAGCACGAGCGTTACTTGGTGGAGAACCACTTCAAACGCCCGGTAATTTTGACTGATTATCCGAAGGATATCAAGGCTTTCTATATGAAGCAGAATGACGACGGCAAGACCGTTCGTGCTATGGATGTGTTGTTCCCGACTATCGGTGAAATCATCGGTGGCTCAGAACGTGAGGCTGATTATCAGAAATTGCTGAATCGTGTGCACGAGTTAGGCATGACGGAAGAACAATATTGGTGGTATTTCGAAACCCGCAAGTTCGGTTCCGCACCGCACTCAGGTTTCGGTTTGGGCTTTGAGCGTCTGTTGCTCTTCGTCACAGGTATGACCAATATCCGCGATGTGATTCCCTTCCCGCGTACCCCGCAGAATGCCGAATTCTAATATTTTGCAATGTGGAGACGTGCCATGGCGCGTCTCTACAACAAAAACCAAACCCCGTAAATCACTATGATTGGAAAGGGCAAAATATCATCCATCACTCGCTTGCATCAGAAGAAATTCAGAGATGAAAGCGGGTTGTTTTTGGTGGAAGGCATCAAATCTGTGGGTGATTTGTTGCGCTCTTCTTTCGAGGTGGAGGAGGTGCTGGCGACTGAGGCTTGGGTTGGGGAGCATGAAAGCGAAGTGCCTGACACGGCAGAGTTGACCTTGGTGACGCCTGCGGAAATGGAACGCCTCAGTGCCTGGAAGAACCCTCAGCCGGTGATGGCAGTGGCGAGGATCCCACATCGTGACATTGCCGATATCCGGCAAGACCAGCCGTTGCTGATGCTGGACGATTTGCGTGACCCCGGCAACATGGGCACGATTATCCGCACCGCCGATTGGTTTGGTATTCGTCAGCTTGTATGTTCCCAAACCACGGTGGAATTGTATAATCCCAAAGTGATTCAGGCTACGATGGGTTCTTTTACCAGAGTGAAAGTGTATTATACTGATTTAGAATCTTTTATTGATAATAATCTGAAAGAAAGAAGGGTTTTGGGTGCTTTCCTGGAAGGGACTCCTGTTCAGCGTTTCGATTTCCAGCCTTCCGATGTGATTGTCATCGGTAACGAGGCCAACGGCATTACGGAAGCTGTCGCCCGGAAAATCAATGCCAAAATATTGATTGACAGTCCAGTGAAATCCGCTGACAAAGCGGAGTCACTCAATGCCTCCATCGCGGCCGCCATTATGATGTATCAATATCAGATTTCGTTGAATTGTTGAATTGTTGAACTGTTTGACAACAAATTAAAAGTGGTTTCGTTATAATATTGATAAATTGATGAAGATGAAAGCTGTAAAAATAATCATCTATGTATTGTCGATAAGCATTCTGTTTTCGGCATGTAAGACTTCCCGTCACGCACAACGGAAGGCTAAAAAGGATACGGAAGAAACCTTAGTGCTTCCTATTCGTCCTCAGAAGCCACAGAACCCGGAAGTTGCCCAATCTTATGCATACAATTGGGTGAGTTATCGTGGTAATGCGAATATCAATTTTGATGGGAAGAAATACCAGTGCAATTACTACATGGTCAATCGGATTGACAGTATTATCTATTTGAATGTCAATTTGATGGGTATTGAATTGGCTCGTTTAGTGGCCACACCGAAGGAGGTGACCTTTGTCAACAAGTTGTCTAATGAGTATTATAAGGGAGATTACGCTTTTGTGGAAAAATATTTAAAAGCGAAAGCGGATTTTTACACCTTACAGGCTGTCTTCAATGGAGATGAGACCAAGCTGAAGGCATACCAAGACATAACAGTCTCTTATCATCGTATTATTGATGCAGGCTCTAACAGGCCATTCTTCGACAGTTTCAGCATGAGTATGAACAACGGTCAGCGCAAAGTGGATGCCCAAGTGAAGAACCTGAAGTTCAACACCCCCGGCACTACCAGCATCAAGATTCCAGAAGGCTTCAAGGAGATGAAGCTGTAGGCTATAAAACAATTCTGTAACCTGACCCCTGAAACCTGTTTCCTATAAATCTAATCCCTCGAACAAATCAATCGGGTGCTCGGCAACGACCACATCGGTTTCGATGCGCACGCCGATGCCTTCTTCGGCAATGTAGATGCCGGGCTCGCAACTCAGCACCATGCCGGGCTGGAATACCCAATCGCGCTCGCCCACGTCATGTACATCCAAACCGATGAAATGGCTGGTGTTGTGCATGTAGTATTTCTTGAACAGCGGCTTGTTCGGATCTTGCTTCTTCACATCCTCTTCGGTGTAAAGTCCGAGTTTGATAAGCTCCTCATCCATTCTTTTGAAGACAAAATCGTTGATTTTGTGGATGGTCATGCCCGGAGTGAACTTGGGAATGGTATCCTTATATATAGATAAGACAGCGTCATAAACAGCTTGCTGGCGGGGTGTGAATTTTCCGTTGACGGGAATGGTGCGGCTACAATCGCCGGCATAGTTGGCATACTCTGCCCCGAAATCCATCAGCAGCATGTCACCGTTCTGCATCATCTTATCATTTTTAATATAATGTAAGATGCAGGTATCGGCTCCTGAGGCGCAGATAGGGGCGAAAGAATGCCCGCTGGCGCCGTTACGCATCATCTCATATATCAGCTCGGCTTCCACCTCGTATTCGTACATGCCAGGTTTGACGGCGGCTTTGGCGCGTTTGAATGCCTTGGCAGTGATGTCGCAGGCTTTCTTCAGGGCTTCCAGTTCCTCAGGCTGCTTCACGGCACGCAAGGGGTTGATGATAGGGGCCAGACGACGGTAGTTGTGCAAAGGATAGTCCTTCTTCAACTGCTCGGCCATGCGTACTTCACGGGTGGGGAAGCTGTTTTTGGAGCGGGAACTTTCCGGCAGGTGCAGATATACATTTTTAGCATAGAAAAGCATGTTGTTAAGCGTGCTTTCAAAATCCTCTGCAAAAACCACTGTCTTAATGCCCGAAATAGCGGTGGCTTGTTCTTTGCTCAGTCGGTGCCCGAACCAGGTAATCATTTCGGGGCTCGGGTTCTTGATGAACAGCACTTCGCGGCAGTTAGGATCTGGATGCCAGGGGGCCAATGCCAGACAAGTCTCTTCCTGGTCGATACCGCAGAGGTAGAGCAGGGGGGAGTTCTGCCGGAAGGGATGGGTGGTGTCTCCGCAACGGGGATACTCGTCGTTGGAGGTGAGCAACACGATGGAGTCTTCTTCGATTTCCTGAATCAGACGCTTTCTGTTTCGGATGTAAAAGTCTTGATGAAGGGGTTGGTATCTCATATTTTTGTAATTTTAATGTGCTAATTATCAATGTGCTAATGTGTCAATTATTTAGTAAATGAACTTTTCAATTTTCAATTCTTAGTTCTTAATTTTAATTTTAATTTCTGATCCCTGACCCCTGACCCCTGAATCCTTCTACCTTCTACCTCCCACCTTCTACCTATTTCCTTAATTCAAAGTTACTGCCCAGATACACCTTCCTCACCTGCGGGTCGGCGGCCAGTTCCTCGGCGGTGCCGGCTTTCAGCACGCTGCCCTCGAAAAGCAGGTAGGCTCGGTCGGTGATGGACAGCGTCTCATGGACGTTGTGGTCGGTGATGAGGATGCCGATGTTCTTGTCCTTCAGCTTGGCCACAATGGTTTGGATGTCCTCTACAGCGATGGGGTCAACGCCGGCAAAGGGCTCGTCCAAAAGAATGAACTTGGGGTTGGAGGCCAGACAGCGGGCGATTTCGCAACGGCGGCGCTCGCCACCGGAAAGGTTACTGCCCTTGTTTTTCCGCACTTTCTGCATATTGAACTCCGAAATCAGTTCTTCCAAGCGGTCCTTCTGCTCCTCTTTGCTCATGTTGGTGAATTGCAATATGGCCATGATATTGTCTTCTACACTCAGGTTGCGGAAAACGGATGCCTCTTGGGGCAGGTAGGCGATACCCATCTGCGCCCGTTTGTACATGGCCATGCCGGTGATGTCGTTGTCGTCCAGGAAAATCTTGCCTTCCAATGGTTGGATGAGTCCCACAATCATATAGAAGGAAGTGGTTTTGCCGGCCCCGTTCGGTCCTAACAAACCCACAATCTCCCCTTGCTTCACATTGATGGAGACATGGTTGACCACGGTGCGGTGCTTGTATTGCTTGACTAAGTTGTCAGTTCGGATGGTACTTATCATATTAGGTTACAGGTTTCAGGTTACAGGGGTCAGTTTTCAGTTTCCGTCTTTACGCGGTCGGCAATCATATCCACTAAGTTCTGCAAAGGTTTATGCACCATGGCACTCAAGAAAATGGGAATTTCGGCGTCGATATCGGCGTGCAGGTCGGTGCCATCGTCCTTGCCATCCATGAAAATGGCAATGCTCACTGGGATATTTTTATCGTTGCTGGCGGTATAGATGATTTTGGATTCGGACTTCTCCGCGATGGTCAGTCGCATGGTGGCGATTCCCGGAATGGCGAACTGGCAGTAGTCTTCGCCCGCTTCCCAGTCCTTGACCTGCTCGGGAAGGAATTTTTCAAAATAGCTTAAATTACACAATTTGTCGTAAATGTCACGGTTGTTAGCCTGCACATGAATGGTTTTTCCACTGACTTTCATTTTTTTCTAATTTAATTTGCAAAGATAATGTTTTTTTCAATTAGCACATTAGCACATTAACTAATTTGCACATTTACTCATTATTTTTCGTATTTTTGCATTTTCAAATGATAAGTTTACAATGAGCAATATCTTAATAACTGGAGCCAACGGACAGTTGGGTAGTTGTTTGAGGGATTTGTCGCACAGCGATAGTTGGCATTCGTTTTGTTATACGGATGTGGATGAGTTGGATATCACCAATCTCGAGCAGGTAGAGGATTATGTTTCCAAACACAATATAGAGGTTATTATTAATGCGGCGGGCTATACGGCGGTGGACAAAGCCGAAACAGATGTGGAGCGTTGTTACCTCATCAACCGTGATGCCACCCGTAATTTGGCACAGGTGACCAAGCGGCATGATATTTTCTTAGTGCATATTTCCACGGATTATGTGTTCGATGGCACCTCGGACGTTCCCTACAAACCCGATGATCCCATCAATCCGCAGTCGGTGTATGGCAGGTCGAAAGCTGCCGGGGAAGCCGCCATCATGGCGACAGGATGTCGTGCCGTTGTAATCAGAACCTCGTGGCTGTATTCAGAATATGGAAATAATTTTGTGAAAACCATGCTCCGCCTGGGCAGAGAACGTGACGAAATCAAGGTGGTGGATGACCAAAAAGGTGGACCCACCTACGCTGGTGACTTGGCGCAGTTCATTATGACTGTTGTGGGTCAGCGTAATTTCATCGAGGGCACAAAATTTTATCATTTTGCCAACCAGGGTGTGGTTTCGTGGAACGAGTTTGCACATCAGATTATGCGAAACGCTTCCTTGTCCTGTAAGGTATTGCCTATTAGCACGGCGGAATACGGTGCCGCGGCACCGCGACCAGCTTCTTCAGTTTTTGACTTATCCGCTGTAAATCAGGATTTTGGCTTTGAAATCCCACAGTGGCAGGAAAGTTTAAAAAAATGTATGCAAAAACTTAGTAATCAATAATTTGCGTATATTATACCTGAAAAATGAAAAAAAATTTTTGAAGAAGTGTTGCTAAGTCAAAAAAAAGATGTATTTTTGCAAGCCCAAAATGAAGGAGTTTTGGGTACGTTCTTTCAATTCATATTTTAAGCCGTTGTAGCTCAGGGGTAGAGCACTTCCTTGGTAAGGAAGAGGTCATGAGTTCAAATCTCATCAACGGCTCTTTTTTTATAGAATTTTATTCCGCAAAATAATTTATTAAAAACCTTAATTTATAAGAAAATGGCAAAAGAAAAATTTGATCGTTCGAAACCACACGTAAACGTTGGTACAATTGGTCACATCGACCACGGTAAAACCACTCTGACCGCAGCTATCACCACTGTTTTGGCTGCTAAAGGTTTGTCAGAAGTAAGAAGCTTCGATTCTATCGATAACGCTCCCGAAGAAAAGGAACGTGGTATTACCATTAACACTGCTCACGTTGAATACCAGACAGCTAACCGTCACTATGCACACGTTGACTGCCCTGGTCACGCTGACTATATTAAGAACATGGTAACTGGTGCTGCTCAGATGGACGGCGCTATCTTGGTTGTTGCTGCTACCGATGGTCCTATGCCTCAGACAAGAGAGCACATCCTTTTGGCAAAACAGGTAGGTGTTCCTAGAATGGTTGTTTTCATGAACAAGGTTGACATGGTGGATGACCCCGAATTGTTAGACCTCGTTGAAATGGAAGTTCGTGAGCTGTTGAACTTCTACGGTTTCGAAGGTGATGATACTCCTGTTATCCGTGGCTCTGCTCTTGGTGGTTTGAACCAAGAACCGAAGTGGGTTGAGAAGATCATGGAACTCATGGATGCAGTTGACACTTGGATTCCGCTTCCTGGCCGTGACAAAGATAAAGACTTCCTCATGCCTATCGAAGACGTATTCTCAATCACTGGTCGTGGTACCGTTGCTACCGGTAGAATCGAGACAGGTATCGTTCACACTGGCGATCCCGTTGACATCATCGGTATGGGTGCAGAAAAACTGAAATCAGTTGTTACCGGTGTTGAAATGTTCCGTAAGATTTTGGACGAAGGTGAAGCTGGTGATAACGTAGGTTTGTTGCTCCGTGGTATCGACAAAGACGAAATCCGTCGTGGTATGGTAATCGCAAAACCAGGTTCAATTAAGCCTCACAAAGAATTCAAGGCTGAAGTTTATATCCTGAAGAAAGAAGAAGGTGGTCGTCACACTCCATTCCATAACAAATACCGTCCTCAGTTCTACTTCCGTACAACTGACGTTACCGGTGAGATCGTTCTCCCCGAAGGCGTTGAAATGGTAATGCCTGGTGATAACTTGACCATCACTGTGAAACTGTTGTCAGAAATCGCTATCAACAAGGGTCTGCACTTCGCTATCCGTGAAGGTGGTAGAACCGTTGGCGCTGGTCAGGTAACTGATATCTTAGACTAATTCTGAAAACAGAATGATACAAGGGCTGGCCAAATAGCCGGCCCTTTGTTACAGGAGAGTAGTTTAATGGTAGAACAGTGGTCTCCAAAACCATCAGTGAGAGTTCGATTCTTTCCTCTCCTGCCATGAAAAAAAACGAGGATGCACAATCCTCGTTTTTTTTTGTATTTTTGCAAGCGGAACTTCATACCGAAATCATTAAAAACTCAAGCCTATGAAAAAATCTACTTTGCTTTTAGTTTTGATTATTATGGCGGGAATGACGACATTCGCGCAAATAGTAAACTTGACCTTCACGGGACGTGACGCCAATAACCAATACGTGCCACTGAATAGTGTGAGGATTACCAACTATAGCCAGGGTTGGCAGGAAGACATATATTGGCCCGATACGGTGCTGACCATGCAGGTGGAGACTGGTATCCAAGACTTAGAGACGCAAGGCCGTGTGTCTCTACAATTGTCACAAAATAACCCGAATCCCTTTGAAGGCACTACGTATGCGAATTTGACAATTGCGGAAGCTGGTGATGTGGCCGTTGAAATTACCGATGTTACGGGACGTGTTGTTGGAACAAAAAATTTAACTGCCCAGAGCGGTATTCACCAATTGCGTATCACATTGTCTACAGCCGGCATGTATTTCCTGACCGTCCGACAGAATGGTCATACCACTTCCATAAAAATGGTGAATCGCGGCAATGGTGGTGCAGATGCCATTGAAATTATGGAATCTGTTGGTGCAAACGACCATGCGTCTATACAGACATCTCAACCCAAAAATGGACCCAAATACTACACCACCCGTCCTTTTCAATTGGGCGACCAGATGGAATATGTCGGTTTTGCAACCATCAACGGTCATGAGGTGGCAAGTGCACATGTGAATCAGGCACAAAATGCTTCAGAAACATTTGTTTTGGCATTTGATGAAGCCCAGAACAACACTGATGCACACCCCTGTCCCGGCACGCCGACGGTTACCGACATTGACGGCAATGTCTATAACACGGTGATGATCGGTACACAGTGCTGGACAAGGGAAAATATGCGTGCTACACGCTATGCCAATGGAGACACCATCCATTTCGCTATGTTTTATCAGGAAAGTTATTTGGATCCTTACTATTACAATTACAGCAACTCTAATATTCCTTTCGAGAAACGAGGTTATCTGTACAATTGGCCGGCGGCAGTGCACGGTCTGGATACCAGCAGTAGCGTTCCCAGTGGAATCCAAGGAATTTGCCCTACAGGTTGGCATGTGCCAAGCTGGGACGAGTGGGATGCCTTGAGAATTTATTTGGGAAGTGTGAATGCTTATCATTGCGGTAGCTGTGTTGAGTGTATAGCCCCGGCACTTTGCGATACCATAGCTTGGGTGGGTGATTCTCTCTATAATTGTGTGCCAGGTCAGGATTTGAGTTTGAATAATGCCACTGGCTTTTCCGCGATTCCAGCTGGCTATCATTGGGGCACCGATGATGGTTTCTCTGGCTCTGGTACTTACACTGGCTTTTGGAGCACAACCCTTTCGCCAGGTTCACCAGATGAGACAGGTCCAAGATATGGTCTTTTAATACGAAACTACGTGGCAAACGCCGCATACTCCACTTACTTCAAGAATTATGCTCTTTCTGTCCGCTGTATTAGGGATTGATAGTATTTTGTTGTATTTAATCGATAGGTAGAGACGTGCCATGGCACGTCTCTTTTTTTTGTCCGATCATTAAGGGGGTATCAGAATTCAAAGTTCAGAATTCAGAATTCAAAATTTATAACCCCAAACCGTAATTAATTAGCACATTTGCTAATTAACTAATTTGCTAATTGACGAATTCTCCTATCGTTTTTTTTTGTACCTTTGCAAGTTAAAATCATTATTATGCGAAAACTGACCATTCATACCATCAACTACCTGCGTACAGGTTACGAGGAGAACGATATTACTCCTGAAGATTACATTTCATCCATTGCTGAATACGATGATCAGGGCAATATCATCTCTGAGAACAGTTATAGTCCTGACGCAACCCTACAGTCTGCCACAGTGACGGAATACGATGATAATCATCATCCTTTGTTGCTGAAAAATTATGACGGCGAAGGTGTGCTGTGCGAACAGATTAGTAGCGTATATGAAAATGGCCGCTTAGTAGAGCAAACACAATGCTACGGCGAAGGTATGCCAGAATATACTACCCGTATGGTGTATGAGAACGATCGCCTGGTGCGCCGCGATTGCTACGATGATGGTGAGTTTTCTTATACCGAGAGAGCACTTTCGTATAACGAAAAAGGGCAGTTGATAAAGGATGTGGAATACGATGAGGATGGCCAGGAAATGTATGTGACCGTAAACGAATATGATGAAAATGGCCGTCTCATTAACCGCGTGAGAGACGAAGTGCAGCAAAAGGACCGCCGAAGCGCCGCTTTCGAATATGATGAGCGTGGCAATAAAATCAAAGACTTGATATATAACTACGAGGAAACCCTTATCGCTAAGATTTATTACCGCTATGATGAGGAAAACCGACTGATAGAGGAAGAAGAGGAGGATTTGGATCATTACAGGAAAACCTGCTATGAGTATGAAGGGGAAAAACCAGTCAAGATATCAGTGTTTGACAAGGATGGAAATTTGCAGTCGTGGACTGCCTATACTTACGATGAAAGTGGTAGGATACAGACGCAGGATTCATACGCTAATGACGAAGTGAATCCCGCTGTATGCCGTTTGATGAATCATGTTGATTATACAAGAGAATAATCATGGCCAAGACTAAATCACAATTCTTCTGCAAAAACTGTGGTCACCAGTCCACCCAATGGATGGGACGTTGTCCCTCTTGTGGTGAATGGAATACTTTTGAGGAAGAGGTTGTGGTGCGTCAAGACACCCCGAAAGGGAAATCCAATGCGGTAATACGTCAGAGCAAGCCCAAACTGTTCAGCGAGATTTCCCTGCAGGAAATGCCGCGTCTGCACTCGCATATCGGTGAGCTGGATCGTGTGTTGGGCGGAGGCATTGTGGCTGGCTCTATCACCTTGCTGGGTGGTGAACCAGGTATTGGCAAGTCAACCTTGCTGCTGCAGATGGCCCTGCTGATGACCGAGACGAAAATCTTGTACGTGTCGGGTGAAGAGAGTGAAAGCCAGCTGAAGATGCGTGCTGAGCGTTTGGGAAGCCCTAACGCCCTAAAACATTGCTATATTTTGACGGAAACATCCACACAGGAGATTTTCAAACACATAGAGGAGCTGCAACCGCAACTGCTGATTGTGGATTCCATACAGACTTTGCAGAGTAACCTCCTGGATTCCGCCTCCGGCTCGGTGTCGCAAATCAAAGAATGTGCCGCAGAATTTCAGCATCTGGCTAAAACTACAGCGATACCAGTGTTTCTGATTGGCCATATCACCAAGGATGGTACCTTGGCGGGACCGAAAATTCTGGAACATATTGTGGATACGGTGCTGCAGTTCGAGGGTGACCAACACTATGGCTACCGCATCGTGCGTTGCATCAAAAACCGCTTCGGTTCTACTTCAGAATTAGGTATCTTCGAGATGAACGAGAATGGCTTACGTGAGGTGCTGAATCCTTCTGAAATACTGGTTTCCCAGCATGAGGAGAATTATAGTGGCAGTGCTATTGCCGCCGTAATGGAAGGCAACCGCCCCATTATGATAGAGACCCAGAGTTTGGTGAGTTCAGCGGTTTATGGTACGCCGCAACGTTCGGCTACAGGTTTTGATACCCGCCGTATGAATATGCTGCTGGCTGTGCTGGAAAAACGTTGCCGTTTCAAAATCGGGGCTAAGGATGTGTTTCTGAATATCGCCGGTGGTATCCATGTGGAAGACCCAGCTATCAACTTAGCAGTGGTGGCGGCCATTCTGTCGTCCACAGCCGATATTGCCATCGATGCTAAAACCTGCTTTGCGGGTGAGTTGGGACTGAATGGCGAGGTACGCCCTGTGACCCGCATTGAACAGCGTATTATGGAGGCCAACAAATTGGGTTTCACCCGTATGTTTGTGTCCAAATATAATTTGAAAGGTGTGAAATTGAGCGGGTTGAAAATAAAGATATTACCCATTTCACGTGTGGAGGAAATGTTGTCATTATTGTTTCAAGAGTAAAAAATGAAAAAATACTGGTTGCCGATATTGTTTTTGCTTTTCTCGACGGGTTTGATGGCCCAGTCGAACGGCAACTATGTGTATAATTTCCTGTCACTCAATTATTCCAGCCGTATTGCAGGCTTGGGTAGCAATCTGATTTCTGTTCACGATGAGGATCCTTCCATCATCATGACTAATCCTTCGTTGATAGGGCAGCGGCATCATACTTCCTTGGTCATGAACTTTACCAATTATTTCAGGGGAAGTAATTATGTGTCAGCTTTATATTCGCATTCGTTTGATAAAATCGGTAGTTTCGCTTTCGAGATGCGCTATGTCGGTTACGGCCGTTTTACGGAGACGGATATCACTGGACAGGAAATAGGCTCATTCCGTGCGGGTGACCTGGCTGCTATTGTAGGCTGGGGTCGTGAGTTGGGTAAAGGTTTCTCCATTGGTGCCAGCCTGAAAATGATTTATTGCGGTTATGCCGATTATAATTCCTTCGGCATTGCTGCGGATGTGGCAGGCACTTACTACAACGAAAAGAGGAGGCTTTCGGTGTCTTTGTTGTTCAAGAACATGGGTTCAGAGCTGAAACCGTTTACCCCAGGCAATTTCGAGAAATTACCTTTTGATATACAACTGGCATTTTCTCAGAGATTTGCGCATATTCCCGTGCGTTATCATATCTCATTGCATTCGTTGTATAAATGGAATATGGCTTATACGGGTACTGATAATCCTCTGTATTCCAGAGATGCCATCACAGGTGAAGTTCAGACACCTTCCAAGGTGGCTACATTCTTCGACAATATGTTCCGCCATGTGGTGGTGGGCATCGAAGTCATTCCGGTGAAATATCTGTCGTTATATTTCGCCTACAATCACAATATCCATCAGGAGATGAAAATCCCGCAGAAGAGAAGTTTTGCCGGATTCTCGTATGGTTTTATGATTAATATCAGGTCAATACAGGTCGGTTTTTCTCGCAATCATTATGCGGTGGGTGCTGTTCCCAATAACATTACCTTCAGTATGAATATTGAAGAGTTGAGTAAATTATCCAAAGAAAATAAAGAAAAGAAATTAATACGTCAAAATTCAAAAAATGAAAAAAATTAGTGCTTTATTGCTGCTCTTATTAGTGGTGAATTTCATCTTTGCCCAAAGAGTCAGCTATTCGGTCTTGTCATCGGATGCAAACGGTGTTACCGTGAAAGTCGATATGCCGGCATATACCACAAGCAATGTGGATATTAATGGCCAGACTTATCAAAAATTGTCGATGTCTGGTGCATACGCTGTGACAGAATTGGGAATGCCCGAGTTGTTGCTTGCGGGTCAGTCTATCATTATTCCGGAAAATAGCCAGCCAACTTTATCGGTTATTAGTGCTGATTACCAGTTGGTCGAAAATTTCAAGCTGATTCCTTCCAAGGGCGTGATTTTCAGAAACACCAATCCTGAAGATGTACCCTATCAGTTTGGTGCGGCATATCAGCAGAACGCCTTTCAGAGGGAGTCTCCTGTTCAGCTGACGGAAACTTTTTACATGCGTGATTTTCATGGGGTTACTCTTCAGGTTTTCCCCTTTGATTATAATCCTGTGCAGCAGCAACTCAAATACTATCGTTCTATTACTATGCGTATTGATTTCAATGCACCATACGTGGCTCAGCAGGCTCGCAAAAACTGTGCTGAGTTCGATGAGGTATATAAGACTTTCTTTTTGAATTATGAAAGAAGTCGTTACACCACTATTGTCGAGACGGGAGAGATTTTGATTATCACCCCTGCGCAATTCGTTGATGCTCTGCAACCGTATGTAAGTTGGAAGATTAAAAATGGTTATCCCACGACCATGGTGACTTTGGAAGAGGTAGGTAATTCCAATACCGCTGTCAAGAATTATATCACGAATTTCTATAATGAGCACAATTTAGCTTTCGTTTTGATTGTGGGTGATGGCAATTTGTTCCCCTATTTCACCAAAGATGGTGAGGTTTCTGATAATTTTTACACTGAAATTGTGGGCAACGATGAGGTGCCGGATATAATTCTGGGTAAGATTTCCGCTGAGAACGCCACTCATGTGACCACCCAGGTGAACAAGTTTATTCAATATGAGGAAAATCCAGTGGAGACCACGCATTTCGACCAGTTCTTAGGAATCGGTTCTTCTGAGGGACCTGGAGAGGACAATGAATATGATTATCAGCATATCCGCAATATTGACAACAAGTTGCTGGCGTTTACTTATACCGGTGGCTATGAGTTGTTTGAGGGTTCTCAAGGAGGTTTGGATGCCAGTGGCAATCCTACCGCTGCCAATGTGAGTACTGCTGTGAATGCGGGTGTGGGTATCATTACCTATTGTGGACATGGAAGTGAAACCAGTTGGGGAACCACGAGTTTCAGCAATTCGCACATTAATAATCTTACCAATTATTATAAATTACCATTCATTATCTCAACAGCGTGTTTGAATGGTGATTATGTTAATCAGACTTGTTTTGCCGAAGCATGGTTGCGAGCCACGAAGAATGGTCAGTCAACAGGGGCTGTCAGCACGGTGATGTCCACCATGAGCCAGCCTTGGAATCCACCTATGGTTGGCCAAGATGAGATGATTCGCTTGCTGACAGGCGCTGAGAATACTACTGTGAAGCGTACTTTCGGTGGTATCGTTTTCAATGGTTTGGCCAAAATGCATGAGGTTTATCCAACAACTTCTTCACAAGGCTTGCAGACTATGCGTACCTGGGTGATTTTCGGTGATCCGACCTTGCAAGTGCGTACCGCTACGCCACAAGCATTGACCGCTACACACGCTGAACAATTGTTTACCGGTGTCAATCAACTTCAAGTCATGTCTCCCGTGGAAGGTGCCAAGGTAGTGCTGACCAAGGGCAATACCATTCTTACGCAAGGTCTTATTTCAGGAGGAAGTGTTATGCTGAACTTCAATGAACTATTAATACCTACTGATACGTTGCATTTGCTGGTGTCTGCCTTTAACCGTATTCCTTATCAGGCCGATATACCTGTAATAGTGAATGATGAACCTTATCTTACCTATACGGGACACCAAATTAACAATGCTACTGGTCATCCTTCGTATAACGAATCGGTGGGTGTGAACATGCAGGTGAAAAATGTGGGAGGTGTGGCCTCTTCCGATTTCACTGTGGTAGTTACAACCGATGATCAGTATGTTACAATGTTGCAGAGCACATTTAGCTCAACGGGTTTGCAGCCCAACGAGAGCGTGTCTTTGTCTGATGCCATCCGCTTCAAGGTGGCTCCCAATGTGCCATATGGCCATATTGCCCATTTCCATGTAGTGATGACTGCGGGTGAATATGTGACTGAGCAGAATTTCTCCCAGTTGTTGTATGCCCCGAAACTGGCTATAGGTAATTGCATTGTGGATGATTCTCAGTCTGGGGCTACGGTCAATGGCCGTATTGATTATGGTGAGACTGTTACCCTGAATATTCCTTTGCAGAACATTGGTAATGCCAAGGCACAGTTTGGTTTTGTTTCAGTTGAGAATATGAGTGATGCGATTAGTTTTAACTCTGAGATGACACAGACCATTCCGTTTATGACAGAAAACGCAAGCAATACACTGCATTTATCGGTGACAGTCAATCCCAATATTCAGGAAAGCACGATAGCGGAATTCAAGGTGGTATATACGGCTGGTTTCTACAAGGCAGAGAAAACGTTTGCTTTGCTCATCGGAGCCAGTATCGAGGACTGGGAAACTGGAGATTTCTCTTCCTATGATTGGGATTTGGGAACCTCCAATCAATGGCAGATTACTACCACGCATCCATACGAGGGTACCTACGCGGTACGTTCCTATCCGATTGGTAACAATAAGTCTTCCTCATTGAAACTGACCTTGGAAGTCTCACAGCCCGATACCATCTCCTTCTATTATTACGTTTCTTGCGAGCAGGGGGGTACCAATTGGTGGGGTCAGACGCAACAGTATGATTATTTAGCCTTCTATATTAACAATACCAAAAAGGATTCCTGGGATGGAGAAGTGTCATGGACCAAGGCCGAATATCCTTTAGCTGCGGGAACTTATACTTTTGAATGGCGTTATACCAAGGATAATTATCAAACCGGTGGCGAAGACTTGGCTATGATTGACTACATCTCGCTGCCTGCCGCTGTAAAACAACCTACAGCAGTCCAGAATTACACTGAAGATGGCATTTTGATATCTTGCTATCCCAATCCTGCCACAGATTATGTGGTGATTGCCGGTGAAAAATTGCCGGAATTCCAGCAAGGAAGAGCTGATTTGTTTAATATTTCCGGTCAGCGTATGCGTAGTGTGGCGCTTACCGATACTCATACTACTATGAATTTGAATGGTTTGTCCGCTGGCACTTATTTGCTGGTGGTTTGGAATGGTGATAAACAAGTGAAGGCTGTTAAAATTTTGAAAGACTAAGATGGAAAGACCTTTGATATTAATTGTCAATGATGACGGCTACGAGGCGAAAGGCCTGTATGCCATGGTGGAAGCCGCCAAGGACTTTGGCGAAATAGTGGTAATTGTGCCCGACAGCGTCCGTTCGGGCATGGGACACGCTATTACGATGAACGAACCGTTGAGAATAAAACTCTATCGCGAGGAAGACGGTATCAAGTATTACAGAACGAATGGCACCCCCGTGGATTGTGTGAAATTGGGGCAGAGGGTTGTGCTGCGTGACCGTAAAATCGACCTGGTGCTCTCTGGTATCAACCATGGCTCCAATTCCTCTGTCAGCCTGATTTATTCGGGCACCATGGCCGCGGCTATTGAAGGTAGTTTTGAGGGCTCCAGAGCGGTAGGTTTTTCTCTTCTGGATTATTCTCCGGATGCCGATTTTACCGCTGCGACGTATTATGCCAAAAAACTTATTCCGCAGTTGCTGGCTACCGATTTCCCGCCACAGATTTCCCTGAATATCAATATACCCAAGGGTTCTATTGAGGATATAAAGGGTATCAAGATTACCAGACAGACCAAGGGCTATTGGGCAGAGGATTTGGTTGAACGGATAGACTGTTTCGGAAGACCGTATTACTGGCTTTCCGGCTACTTGGTTGACCAGGATCCACACGATGATACCTGCCAGTGGGCCTTGACGCACAATTATATTTCCATACAGCCGGTACAAACCGATTTGACGGCTTATCAGTATATGAATAATTTTAAGGCATTGGAGGAATAATGGGCAATTTTGTTGAAAAACTGAGAAGAGATTCTCTGCCGATGGGCTTGTTCATCGGTTTTATCTGTCCTGCCGTCTTTTTCGGCATCATGTATGGCATTATCATGCTGGTGCAGCATCAGACGGGGGCGTTGAATATAGATAAAATGATACAGAAACTCATACTGCTGAGTGTGGTTCCCAATGTGCTGATACTGAGATATTATCTGGTAAAATTGAAATACGACCTTACCGGCCGTGGCATTTTGTTGGTGACCTTTGCCATCGCCATGCTGTTTGCGGTATTGGAGTTTGTGTTATAGACAGATATGTCAAATGGATATGCAAGGTCCCTTTTTTTCCAATGCAATATGAAACCTAAAAAATAAGATTATGAAAAAACTCCTATTATTTTGGGTTATAGTTTTGATGAGCATCACCGCTTTTGCCCAAAGTGTGACCCTCACCTTCACCGCCAAGGATGCGGCCAACCAGCATGTACAGCTCAACCGAGTGTCCATCACCAACCTGACCAAGGGCTGGCAGGAAACGATATATTGGCCCGACACCACCTTGACCATGCAGAACGGCACGGGTATTTCCGATATTGTAGGGGCGAATAATCATTCGCTCCTGCGGTTGTCCCAAAATAATCCCAACCCTTTCACCGGCACCACTGAGGTGAACCTGATGGTGGCAACAGAGGGGACGGTGGCATTGGACATTGCCGACATCAACGGCCGTATTGTTGTGGCGAATGATTATACGTTACAACCCGGTCCCCACCAATTCCGCATTACCTTGGCCACCTCTGGCACCTACGTGATGACCGCCCGCCAGAGCGGCCAAACCTCCTCCATCAAAATGGTATGCAACGGCGGCACTGATGCCAACAAAATGGAATACACAGGTGTCGTTATGTTGAATGATTATTTGCCAAAATCTGCCAAATCCAATCCCCGTGGCGCTACCAACAATCCTTTCACCTTCGGTGACCAGATGGAATACGTGGGCTATGCAACCATTAACTGCAACGAGGCGGAAAGCCAACATATTACACAAGTACAGGAAACTTCGCAGACCTTCACTTTGCAGTTTTCCGAAACGCAGCATCAGTTGCCAATTGTTACCACCAATACGATAACTTCTATTACGACTAATTCTGCCACTTGCGGTGGTGATGTTACTTCAAATGGTGCCTCTTCAGTTACCGCTCGCGGTGTATGCTGGAGTACTTCGCAGAACCCTACTGTGAGCGAAAGCTACACCACCGATGGCAGCGGTACGGGCAGTTTTACCAGTAATATTACAGGTCTGACTACTGGCACTACTTATTATGTGCGGGCGTATGCCACCAATAGTGCAGGTACGAGCTATGGGGAACAACGAAGTTTTACTGCTGTTGTTGATGCTGGATATTCTTGCCCAGGTGCTGCCACAGTGACAGACTATGACAACAATACTTACAACACGGTGCAGATTGGCAACCAGTGCTGGATGAAGGAGAATTTACGCACCACACACTACAGCGATGGCACAAGCATACCTATGGGCAACAGTACAAGTAATACAACCGCATATTATTATGTTGACAATAACATTTCCAATGTGAGCACTCACGGCTATCTGTACAACTGGCCTGCGGTAATGGGTAATTCATCTTCCAGCAGTGCTAATCCCAGTGGTGTTCAGGGTATATGTCCAACAGGCTGGCATGTTCCGAGTGATGCGGAGTGGATACAGCTGAGTGACTATGTGGGCAGCCAGACGCAGTATCAGTGTAGTGCTAATAGCGCCTATATAGCCAAGGCGTTGGCGTCAACATCAGGATGGGCCATTATTATGTCCAATTTATGTGCTGTGGGTCTTGAGCCTAGTTCAAATAATTCCACGGGCTTTTCGGCTCTTCCTGCTGGCTGCTACGGCAGCAACTTAAGCTCTGTTGGCAGCGACGCCGACTTCTGGAGTGCTACGCAGATCTATGGCAACTTCGTTTACTACCGGCAGATTACCTACAGTGGAGCCTACTTGTATAGGAACGGCAACGACAAGTCCTACGGATATTCGGTCCGTTGTCTTCGGGATTAAAAAATATCAGCATGACACGGCAGCCAATGTCGGAGCCGGTACCGGCACTGTTCCGGGCATCAATATTGCACATCGGTCGATAATTGCATTGGCTCTCTCGAACCCCGCATCAGAGACTTTTTTCTCCTTGTTGCCATCATAGCCCATCACAAGATGCATGGTCTCATATCCAGCCACAATATAAGACAATAGCTTGTGGTCGCGTTGTGCCGCCGCCTTCTTGTATTTTTCTATCGATGGGCGACCTTTGCCTATACGCACATGCAATAACGCATCCAAGGCTATCAAACAGCCCTTCCATAGGGTATCACCCGCTATACGGACATATTTTTTGTCCCTATACAACTTGGTTTCGGGGTCATATTTTGATTTAACGATAATCTCTGCCGCATTGGCCACATACCTTCTTGCCTCTGCAATGGGATTCTGCTCTTCTAGGGTTTCCATAGCCTTTCTCCTTTCCTTCGATTTTCTATATTTTGATTTGTTCTTTTCTGTTCCAGTATGACAAGTCTTTCTTTTTATTGCCAATTATCTTTTGTACGGAAAATACGCTGCAAAGATACAATGGAAAACAATGCTTTTCAACGTTTCTCTGAAATTTTTCAATATTGAAAATCAATAAATTAGATAATTGATTTTAATATTTTAACAATAAAACATTAAATCAAAGGAAGATTTTTATAATTTGAATCAAACACCCTGCGGGCTACAGATATGGAACCTCTGACGAAATTCACGGAAAATTGTGTGTGAACCATTACACGCTACAAAGATGGAACCTCTACGAGGCTCGGGGAAGGTTGTGCAAGTTGTTAGTTCATGATCAGCTCACTAATGCGGCGGCGCCCAAAATGGCCACATCGTTCTGCTTCAGCTGCGATACCATCACTTTCACTTTGCCACGATAGTTTGCAAGAATGTTATGGTCGAACGACTTCATGACGGGGTCGAGGAGCACCTTGCCGGCTTTCACAGGTCCGCCCATCAGAAATACCGCTTCGGGTGAGGAGAAAGCCACTGCATTGGCCATGGCAAGGCCTAAAATGTTTCCGGTATATTCGAACACTCTCAATGCCAGCTCATCGCCTGCATTGGCGGCATCGCCAATCATTTTGGAGTCAATTTCTTCGGCAGGAACTTTCGACAATACACCGTCATAATAGGGATCTTGGGCCATCATGTCGAGGCAGGTTTTGCGGATACCGCCAGCGGAGGTGTATTGCTCTAAGCAGCCTTTGCGTCCGCATTTGCAGTCACGGCCATCGGGGAAAATGATGGTGTGGCCTAATTCGCCGGCAAAGCCGTCGTGGCCGTAGAGCAGTTTGCCATCCACGATGATGCCGCTACCCACACCCGTGCCCAAAGTGAACATGATGAAATTCTTCATACCCTTAGCACCTCCGTAAATCATCTCGCCATAAGCTGCGGCGTTGGCGTCATTGGTGATGACAGCGGGCAGATGAAGGCGTTCTTCCATCATCTTGGCTAAATAAATGTTGCCCTTCATGTTGAGGTTTGGGGCATTCTCAATACAGCCTGTGTAAAAGTTGCCATTAGGAGCACCAATGCCGATGCCTTTCACTTCTACTTTTTGCTCGGCGATGAGTTCCTGGATGGTTTTGGCCAAGTCGTCAGCGTAAAGGTTGGCATCACTGTATTGTGCGGTGGGGAGGTTCTTGCGGGCCACCACTTCGCCCGCCGGGCTCACCAGCCCGATGTCGGTGTTCGTACCACCAATGTCTATTCCTATTGCGTACATATAATGTTTATTTAATGTTTTGATATCCCCCACATTGCGCTACGCTTATGTGGGGTTATTGATATTTGACCTCTTCGAGGTCTCATGAAATTCAGTTATACTTTTAATTCTTAGTGTAATTTAGTAATCTATAATTTTCTTACTCTCTCACCATGTATTCTTTACCTTCCGCTCACTGTATTGAAAAACTCTACCCCAATCAGACGGTCGTACAAGGATGTTTCATCATTGAGATATACAAAAACCCCGTAGTCGTTGCTGGTTTCCCAGTGGCTGCCTTCGATGTAAGTGGCATCGATTTCGGTGCTGCCATCATGCACAAACACATATTGGTAATTGTAGTATCCCTGTTTCAAGTATAGCTCGGCTTCCCAGTAGTTGGTTTGGGGGTTGTATTCGAGTTTGGCGTCGTCCTGAATTTGCCAGTCGGTAAGCTCGCCAAAAACATAGATGTTGCCGTCAGTGACAGGAAAATCGCATTTCAGCGAAAAGCGGGTAAGCACGTAATCCTCGCGGTTTTCACCGGAATAGTCGCTGTTTTCCCAGTAGCATTTGCCTTTGAGGGTGGTAGTGCCTTGGTAAGCCCCGTAGGGACGGGCAATGTCTTCCAAAACGACGGCAAGATAGGCCTTCCCGTCGTAGCGGATGGCCGCGATACGGTCGCCATTGTAACGAAGACTCTTGATAGAGAAAGTGCGGAATTCAGAGCTGCCATAGAAGCTGTTTTCATTATCATCATAATCAAAACTGTATTCTCCGGGTTTTCCATAGCGGTAGCGCAAACCAATGATGGCATTGTCCCAGCGGCCATTTTGCATGATAGTAGCTCGCAGGTTCCTGGCCGGGTCACGGATGATGTTGCGCCCTGTGTTGACAGTGAAATCGACTTCTTGTCCCGTATAACGGTAGCGTACATCGCTGGCAGCATGAACGTTGCCGCTTATGACTGCCTCCGCCGTTTCTTTCACCATAAAGCGACGGGTGAGGATGGGGTTATCAGGGGTGTCGTCATAAACAAAAAGCAAATAATTGCCCGATTTGCTGATATTTAACATGTTATTGGGGAACAACAGCTTGAAATGAACGTAGCTTTGGATGGTGTTGAAAGAATAAGACTGTCCGGTGAACTCGTCCTCGGTATAGCCATCAATATAGTCGAAAGTGTTGAGGTCTGACGGCTTCCAGTCGTGAGTACAGTGAATGACAGTGTATTTGAGATAACGGTTGTCATTGCCTTCCAAATCATCAAAGCTCAGGCATAATTGCTCTCCGCTGCCCAGGTCAATGACAGGATAACCTAATGGTGCTGTGGCAGGGGTAAGTTTAATACTGGTCAAACCCGGAACATACGTTCTGTTGTCAAAAGCTATGTTGTCATAGTTCTGCGCCTGGAGACAGAGCTGCGAAACGAGGGCTAGTATGAATAAGGTGAGGTGTTTCATTATAGGTGCTAGGGGTTAGGGGTTAGTGATTAGTGATTAGTGATTAGGTGGAAGGTAGTAGGTAGAAGAATTCAAAATTCATGATTCAAAATTCAAAACTTATAATCAATATTAATTATCAACTATTAATTATTAACTATTAATTGTTTTCTTCCTCCTTCTGACCAATAATACCACTGCGCCAATGACAGCTATGTATGCTATCCATAACACGGCAGTTTTCCAATAGTTTAAATGATCAAGGTGAGGATGGTACAAATTGTCGGGGTTTTCGTGTCGGGTAATCGGGTTGAGCCAGAGTTCGGTGCCATCGGCGAAGGTGAGCACGGTGCGCACATACTGATTTTCGGCTTGAATGTTATAGGCGGCTTCGTCAATATCGTTCACGCAGAGAAGTACTTGGCCGCCCTGACCGATAAACTCTGCCTTGCTAATGCGTTTGGTGGCGGCCACACGCAGTGTGTCACCACACAAGTCCACTTTGGTGATGTAGGGCAGGTTCTCTTTCAGGCGTTCAATTTTATGGGGAATTGTCTCTGTGTAAGTAGGATCCATGGGGAAAGCTACCCCAACTGCTTTACCAGCTACAAGAGCTGAAAGAAGGTGCTCACGGTCATTGATGGCACTGTTAATCAAAGTAAAACGATTGGCAGGGTCGTTGATGTTGGCCATATTGTGGGTGTCGTCACCGCCAATGAGATAGACCAGGTGACCATTGGACAGTGCCATATCCCAGTGGGCGGGTGATTTGCGGTAGCCGTTCAACACCTCCAACAGCTTGTAATTGCTAAGGTATTTGAAATCTTCTGGACGATAACCTTTCTCTACAAAAGAAGGGTGGGCGGGAATCGCCAATTCGGCCTGTTGTCCTATCTTGTTTAGGGTATGCTGTTTCATGCTGAGGGTTTGCCATAACGGATAGTCAATTCTTCTGACTTTCCGTGCACCAAGCCCCAATTGATGTATTTTGAAGATGCCGTAACCATGCTCGTAACCAGGTACATAGCTGGGCTGGCCTTTGCCGTATTCGTTGATGGTATTGTAGTTTGAAATGCCCACATGGTCGAAACCGAAACTGCGGTATATGCTGTCTAACAGTTGGTCAGTATTGTTGCGCCCATCGGCAACACCTCCTGTCGTGCGAGTATGGGCATGGAAATTGCACTTTAGCCATGCGGTTGAATCCATGCCTTCGTAAGGGTTGTGCAGGTAGTTTCCACTGAAAGGATAGGGCTCGTCGAAGTCATAAATGGGAACAAAAAGACTCACTCCCAATAGTAGGGCCACGAATAATCCTAAAATAGCCCCGATAACTTTGCCAATGAATTTTAGTATGCGCATGTGCTTAGAGTAAAGTGTTGTAACAAAAATGCAAAGTTACATAAAAAAGTTGAAAAGCATATACCAAAAAAATCTATATCTATAGATAATATAACAATTGACGCAAACACCTGACTATCAACTATTAATTATTAATTGTCAATTGTCAACTTTCATTCCCTCCAGCTTAAACACAAACACATACTCCGCCACTCTTCCGCCCCGATAAATGGCGAAGGTATCAACAGGGGTAATCTGCTCGAAATAAGGCTGCAGCCGCGAATCGTCGGGTTCATAATAGTTGTAGCTTTGGTCGATGAACCAATAGTTTCGTCCTGCTTGTAGTCCACCGCGCAATTCGTTAATCCAGTAATATTTATGAATCTGATTCAAATCTCCGAGGGCATACAGCTTGATGCCCAAAGGAGTGGCGATATAATAGTCGATATTGGCGGCGGGGAACCATTTCAGGGCAATGATGCCGTCGTTAGCTTGCATCTCGCCGTTAGCCACAAGACTGTCACGCACTGCTGCGAAACCCTCTCGCATTTGGTCCCAGCCGTACATGTCGAGGGTCACATCGCCCTTGCCTACAGCGGTCATCTCAATGGGCTTTTCGGAAGCGAAACAGGCTTGGATACGGCCAGTTTTGATTTCAAAACTACCCACACCAACGGCAATTAGTAATAATAGGAGTGCAGCCGTAATGACTTTTGGGATACGGTAAATTCCTGTCATATTTTCTTGCTTTTCAGCAAGGTATGCTCCCGCTATCGGAATCAGCAGGCAAACACCAGGAGCGCTCCAGTGGGGCAGGGTGGAGCGGGTAAGCGAGAAATAGATGAAAATGCCAATCCAGGGCAAGGCCGTGAGCAATAACAAACGGCTAACCATTTGATTCTGCTGGATACTTTTTCTGAAAAATGCAATTAAAGCAATGATAATCAGTATATAAACTATCGGATTGTTGTATAAAAGCTCTCCTGCTACTTCGGTGCCTAAGTAGTCCAACCGCAATTTCCCGAAAAGACTTACACGGTCGCCGTGGAAGTTGAAACTGATAAAGTCGTGTTGCAAATTCCATATCAGGATGGGCAGTAAGCAGATTGCCGAAATCAGTATAGATAGGTATAAGTATTTGTTTTTCAGTTCTTTTCTATCATAAATCAAAATGAATAAACCAACTCCAAGCCAAATAAAGGCGGCGGAATATTTGGAGAGCATGGCCAAGCCGGCACACAAGCCTGCTAATAATAGTAGAGACGCACGGCCGTGCATCTCTACGGATACATCGCCTTTCTCTTTAAAATATCTGATAAACAAATAGATAGATAAAAGCAAAAACAGCATCAATGGAGTGTCGGGCATGATGAAAACACCCGTAATGACAAAGGCATAAAGCGAGGCTGTGAACAGCAGGGCGGAGTTGAGTCCAGCAATTTTGTTTTTGAGTTCTGTGCCAATGAGGTACATCAGCCAGGTGTTGATGGTCATGAAAATGACAGAAGATAAACGAAGGAAGAACTCACTGTCCAACAGAATATTAAGGCTGAACAATTGCATCATCCAGCCCACCATGCCTGGGTGGTCGAAGTGGGACCAGTCGGGGTACAGAGCGTAGGTCCAGTAATACACCTCGTCATTGCCGAATTCATGGAAAGCTGCTAAAAATCCTCGGATTATTATACTGATAATCAATAGGATGATTAACGCTTTAGGGATTTTTTCTTCTTGGATAGTCATTTTCTCATAGCATGGATAATCAATGCAAAGATACGAAAATAATTAGCAAATTAGTTAATTAGTCAGTGTGAAAATGAAATTAAGAATTAAAAACTAGGAATTTTTAGCTTTTAACTCTTAGTTCTTAGTTTTAAAAATCAACAATTCAACAAAATTCACTATTTTTGCAATTTAAATCTAAAGAAAAGACAAGTCAAATTTTTGGCTGTAATAGCGTGGATTTTTGATGGCAGGATCAGTGATAGAAAAGATAAGAGGACAGCTGCACTGGAATATTCTGGACAGTTACATACTCAAGAAGTTTCTTGGGTCTGTGGTGTATTCTATCATTTTGCTGATGACCATCATTATTGTGGTGGATATCTCCGAAAACCTGCAGCGTTTTTTGGACAATAATGCTCCGATGTCGGCGGTCATCACGGGTTATTACCTTAATTTTATCCCTTATTTTGTCAATCTTTTCATTCCTTTATTCACTTTTATCAGTGTTATTTGGTTTACTTCCAAGCTATCTGCCAACAATGAGATTGTAGCCATATTGAATGGCGGGGTGAGTTTTTATCGGATGTTGTTACCTTATTTTACAGGTGCTGTGATTGTCTCCATTTGTGCTTTGATTTTGGCCAATTTTATTGTACCTCAAACGAACAAGGGCTTGTATAAATTCAAAGAAACGTACTTGGAACACTATGCTTTGGCAAAAATCAATATCCATATCAAAAATTCCGACAATAGCTATATTTACATTGAAAGATGGACCAAAGCCGAGAAAACGGGTTATCAATTCACGTATGAAGTGTTGGGAGAGCAAAACATAGAGTATAAATTAAGTGCACAACGTATTGTTTATAATGAAGAAACGCAGGATTGGACGTTGTTTGGTGGCACAGAACGTCGTATTATTGATGGACAGGAGTATTACTCTACTTTTGTGCAGAAAGATACTGTTTTTAATTTGAGACCTAATGATTTGAATCAGGAGGTGTTTATCAGTGAAACGATGACCACACCTGAGTTAAACCGTTTTATCAAGGAGGAAAAATCGAAAGGTTCCACCTTGATTAGTCAGTATGTCATTGAGCAGCAGCGCCGTTTGGCGAATCCATTTGGTATTCTCATCATGACTTTTTTTGCGGTGAGTGTATCTTCCAGAAAAACCAGGAGAGGTGTGGGAGTACATATCTTTATCGGCATGGGTTTGGCGTTCTCTTTCGTGTTTTTCCAGCAGATATCAACAGTCTTTTCGGTTCAGGGAAACATGCCCCCAGGTTTGGGAACCTGGATACCGAATTTGATGTGTTTGGTGTTATGTGCCATCTTGCTGAGGTCAACGCCTAAATAGTGATTAGTGGTCAGTGATTAGGGATTAGTAATTCAAAATTCAATATACAACATAAATATGAGTTTCTGGGATAAATTCAAGGAAATCAAGAAAGAAAAATTGAGTCCTAAGCAGATTTTCCAAGAGTATGGACTGATTGTGTTGGGTACGTTTATCATGGCCATCGGCTATGTGGTGTTTGTGTCACCGCTGAAACTGGCTCCCGGAGGGGTATATGGTATTGCCATCATCCTGCACCACTTGTTCAATTTCCCTATCGGTTTGTCGGGTATTTGTTTGGATTTGCCGCTATTGCTTATAGGTACACTTTGGCTTGGTCCGAAGTTTGGCTTGAAAACAGTTGTGGGTATTGTCTCGCTTTCAGGTTCCATATCGGTATTGGAATATTTCTATGGCTATGACCCATTAATAGGATTGGCTTCGAATCCTTCCATACCAGACCCTGCCGCCAATTTTATTATCGCCTTGTGTGGCGGAGTGCTTATTGGTATCGGCTTGGGTATTGTGTTTAAAACACGTGCAACCTCTGGCGGAACAGACATTGTAGCTATGATTATCGGCAAGTACTTGAAACATATTCCTATTGGCACACTGATGATTTGTGTGGATTCCTGTGTGGTCTTGCTGGCATTGGCCGTTTTCAAAGACTGGACTATTCCATTGTACTCCTGGCTGATTATTTACGTGAGCGGCTATGTGGTGGACAAGGTTATTGCTGGTTTCAAGTCGGGCAAGGCGGTGCTGATTATTTCTGACCATTACAATGAAATCCGTGACCGTATCTTCAGCGATTTGGACCGTGGTGGCACTTTCCTTCATGGCGAGGGTATGTATAATAATGCTGAAAAGAAGATCATCTTTCTGTCTATTTCCAGAAAAGAACTGCCACAGTTGATTTATTTTGTGCATGAAATCGACCCGAATGCTTTCTTGTCCATCTTGGAGGCTTCCGAAACCCTGGGTTATGGTTTCCAGTCGCTGCGCGAACAAGCACTGAGCAGGTAAGGTTTATTTCATGTTTTTATATAAAAAGAAATGACCGGCGAAAAGACTGAGGATAAGATGACTGAACTACATCCTTTCGAGCCCTTTCTGCCAGAAAATGCACACATATTATTTCTGGGGAGTTTTCCGCCACAACCCAAGCGGTGGTCGATGCCTTTCTATTACCCGAATTGGACGAATGATTTCTGGCGGGTGATGGGCCTGCTTTTTCACGATAATAAAGACTGGTTTGCTATGCATGGAGAGAAACGCTTTGACATGGAGCGAGTGAAGGCTTTCTGTTGCGAACAGGGATTGGCACTCTATGATACGGCCTGTGAGATTCGTCGCTTGCAGGACAATGCTTCTGACAAATACTTGGAAGTGGTCACTGCTACCGATATTCCTGCCCTGTTGGAAAGAATTCCGCATTGTCACAAGTTGGTCACTACGGGGCAGAAAGCCACTGATGTTATTGTGCAGACTTTTGGCTGTGCCGAACCGTCAATGGGTGGCTACACATTAATCAACATCGTAGGTCGAGAATTGGCCTTTTGGCGGATGCCTTCCACCTCCCGTGCTTATCCCCTTGCTCTTGAGAAAAAAGCTGCTGTTTACAAAAAGCTCTTTTGATTACCCGTTTTATTCTCGTCCTAAAAGTTCCGCCGCAATATCCCAGTTGTTGTTGGCGATGAGTTTGCGGATTTGGGATGAGCGTACTTTCACATCGTTCATGGTGAATTCAGGGATTTCGATAATATCGATGCCATGTTCCTGACAAATGGCTTCCATGGTCTCATGATTGCCTTCGCGCTTGTGGCCGAAAGAGTGACTTGGTCCCATGACAATGGCCTTGGTACCAATTTTATCAATGATAATGTCTTTCAGAAATCTTTCAGAAGAAAGTTGGGAAAATTCTTTGGTAAAATGGATAATTATCAGATAATCAATACCTTCAGCTTCTATCAGTTTGATTTTTTCTTCCAAAGGGAAAATTTGGAAAAAGTCGGAATTAGGGTGCAGCACCATCTGCGGATGAGGGTCGAAAGTGACGGCAACACTCACTCCATCGATTTGGCGGCTGTACTCTTTTACCGTCTCGAAAATCTGCCGATGACCTAAATGAATACCATCGAATGCCCCCACCGTCACAACGGGGTTCTGCAATCGGGGTATCGCATCTAAATCGGTGATAATCTCCATAATTTTCAAGTTAAGAATTAAGAGTTAATAGTTAAGAATGAAAATCTGATGTCCTTATTCTTAGTTCTTAATTCTTAGTTCATCCTGTAATCCGTAATCAATTAATTCCGGAGTTTTGCTCCTGCTTCGCGTTCGTAGGCGGCAATGAGTTTGTTCATGACCTTGTTGATTTCTTCTTCAGTCAGCGTCTTTTCAGGATGCTGTAAGATGAAATTCAGAGCATACGATTTCTTGCCCTCTTCAATCTTCTCTCCTTCGTAAACATCAAACAAGGTGATATTTTTCAGCAGTTTAGAGCCATATTTGAAACCAATCTGTTTCAAGGTCTCGTAGCTGATATTCTTGTCAATGATAAGAGCCAGGTCACGTTTAACCTCCGGAAATGCGGGAATGGGCTTGTAGTTGACCTCAGTCTTGCATACATCGAACAGGACTTGGGTGTTGAGTTCAGCATAATAAACAGCTTTCTTGATGCCGAAATACTTCAAGATATGCGGTTGTACCTGACCGATACGTCCCAGCAACTCACCATTAACATGGCAAACTATCTGGTTGAAAATGTCATTGCTTTCTTCTGTGCTGACTTCCAGTTTGTCGAAATCAACATTAGCCTTGATGAGAATGTTATTGACAATGTTCTTGAGGTAGAACATGTCCAGATCTTTGGCCGTGAAATTCCATATATCTTCGTAAGTCTTGCCCGTGGCGAAGAGGGTAAGGTATTCTTTTTCAAGGTAGCGTTCGGTAACAGGGGCATCCTTGGCACTTTCCGGATTGAGGTGGTAGGTTTTGCCGAATTCAAACAGACGCAATGAGTTTTGCTTGTTGTTGAGGTTGCGGGCGATGTTTTCCAAACCTGAGAACAGCAAGGTCTGACGCAATACACCCAACTCACTGCTGAGCGGATTCATCAAGTTGATGGTCTCAGCTTCGTTGATAAAGTCAAATTTCTGGGCATATTCGGCTTTGGTGAGCGAGTTGTTCATCACTTCGAAGAAGCCAGCATCGGCCAGATAGGTCGAGATTTTCTTCTGCAGCTTGCGAGTGGAGTGAGATTCGATGTTGTTCATCGGGTAGCTCAGAATACTCGGGATTTCAATGTTGTTGTAACCGTAGATTCTCAGAATTTCCTCGATAAGGTCGATGGGGCGGGTGACATCCACACGGTAAAGCGGGACGGTGACCAACAATTGTTCCTCACCAGAGGCTTGAACTTCCATGCCCAAAAGCATGAGTATGTGGTTCACCACATGTTTGTCGATTTTCTTGCCAGCCACCTTGTTGATTTCGTCGTAGCGGAGCGGAATTCTTGGGTGGGCAATCTCGGTGGGGTAGATGTCCACGATGTCAGAGGTGATGATACCTCCTGTGAGCTCGCGGATCATGATGGCGGCACGTTTCAGCGCATAGATGCAAATGTCGGGGTCGCAGCCACGCTCGAAACGGAAGGAAGCGTCAGTTTTGAGGCCGTGACGCTTGGCCGTTTTGCGGATGCTGACAGGGTTGAAGTATGCGCTTTCCAAAAACAGTCGCTTGGTGTTGTCGGAAACACCAGAATTGAGACCACCGTATACACCGCCAATGCACAAGCCGCCCTTGGTGTCGCAAATCATCAGGTCATCTTGGCTCAGCTTGATTTCGTTGCCGTCCAGTGTGGTGAAAGGTGTGCCTTCCGGCAGATTTTTCACGATGATTTTGCCGCCCTGAATTTTGTCAGCGTCGAAAGCGTGCATCGGCTGGCCGATTTCGAACATAATATACTGGGTGACATCCACCACATTGTTGATGGGACGTACACCGATAGATTTCAATCGATTTTGTAACCATTCAGGAGATTCCTTCACGGTGACATTTTCTAAAGTCAGTCCGGTATAACGTGGACATGACTTAGGATTCTCAATGGATATGTCGATGGGGAAGCTGCGAGAGTTGACATTGAAATCGAAGTCGTTGGGCAGCATCAGGGCTGAGCAGGGGATATGGTTGATTTCAAGGGCGGCGTGGAGGTCGCGGGCCACACCGTAGTGTGAAATAGCGTCACTACGGTTGGGGGTAAGGCCGATTTCGAATATCCAGTCCGACTCCACCTTGAAGAGCTTGGCGGCGGGAGTGCCTACCACTGTTTCGGGAGGCAGCACCATGATGCCATCGTGGGAAGTGCCCACGCCAATTTCGTCTTCAGCGCAAATCATGCCTTCGGAAACCACTCCTCTCAGCTTCGATTTCTTGATAGTGAAGGATTCGTCGCCGTTGTACAGTACCGTGCCGATGGTGGCCACAATGACTTTCTGTCCTTGTGCCACGTTGGGGGCACCGCAAACAATGTTCAGCGGGGTTTCTCCGCCCACATTCACGGTGGTGACATGCAGGTGGTCGGAGTCTGGATGCGGTTCGCAGGTGAGCACCTCGCCTACCACCAGACCTTTCAGTCCGCCTTTGATAGTTTCGTATTCTTCCAAACCTTCAACCTCTAAACCGCAATCGGTCAAATATTTACCTGCTTCTTCGGCGCTGAGGTCGCATTTCACATATTGCTTCAGCCAGTTATAAGAAATCTTCATTGAGTTGTTTTTTAAATAAGCTTGCAAAGATACAAAAAATTAGCAAATGCGCAAATGAGGAAATTAGCAAATGATTTTTTTCGTATTTTTGCCAATACTAATCCAAAATCCTGTAATCCTATAATCCTGTAATCCTTTAACCCTACAATCCATTGATCCATAATCCCCCAATTATCATGAAAAACATCCTCCTTTCCCTCTTCGTCCTTTTCTCCACGCTGGCTTCTTTTGCCCAGAATCCCATACCAGCTCATTTCGACGAATGTGTAGACTTGGTAGCTACAGTATGGCGACTTTCTGGTGCACGTGAATACAATCGCTGCGATATTCCACGCTATGCGCATGAGGTCGATTCTGTTTTTGCACCCTACAAAGAACATCAGGTGGTGCAGCTGGCTCGTCAATATCCTCAGGAAACAGGAATTGGCTACGATGCGGTGGCTGCTTACGCTTTGCACCTGATCATTACGGAAAACGGCGATATCGTGTTCAACGACAATTTCGCTGAAGGGGGCGATGCCTCTTTTGACCGTTGGACAGAACAGCAGAAAAAGGATTTTTTGGAGCCGCTGAACGATTTTTATCGCACTTCCCATTTCCACGACTGGTACTTGCGGCAAAAAGACTTTTATGCGCAGGTTGAGGAGGCGTTCAACGCTATCAACGAGAAAGTGGACTACAGCTGGTTCAATAGTTATTTCGGTCCTCAAAGCGGCAGCAGTTTCCGCATCGTGCTCAGTTTGTTGGTGGGTCCGAATAATTACGGGTGCAGTGCCCTGATGAAAGATGGCAGTAACGCCTTGAGCCCTGTCATCGGCTGTTGCCAGCTTGATGAGAACGGGGAGATATTCTACAAAGCGAACGCAGTGCTGCCCATTGTTATCCACGAGTTCTGCCACCATTACTGCAATCCGCTGAACGACCAATTCTGGCCGTTGATGGGCAAATCCGCTGAAAAGGTGTATAAGGAGAGAGAGGAGCAAATGCGGAAATCCGCCTACGGCTCGGCACAGATTATGATGAACGAGACTTTTGTCCGTGCTTCGGTAATCCGCTATATGAAAACGCACTATCCTCAGGTCGATGAATCCGCACTTATCAAATCGGAGGAAGAACAGGGTTTTATTCTTACCCAAATTCTATGCGATGCACTGAAACAGTATGAACAGCAGCGTGATAAGTATGCTACGATGACCGACTTCATGCCTGTTTATGCCCAATCTGTTAACGACTTTGATCTGAAAGAATATTTGAAACAATACAAGAAAGAGCAAAAAGAGCTGGCCAAGTTGAACGCCACTTACAAAGTGAATATCAAGAACGGTGCCAAGAATGTGCCCAGCGGTCTTTTCCATCTTGTCATCAAATTCTCCAAGCCGATGACCGGGGGTATTGCTTTGGGTTACAGTTTCGCTGGAGCGGAGTTCCCAACAGTCAAGAATTATGCATGGTCTGACGACCGAACATTGGATGTTATGCTATCCCTGGAACCCTCGCATCAGTATGGCTTTACGGTTTTAGGCTCCTACTTCACTACCGCCGACGGTCACACTGCCGGAGATACCAAAGAGTTTAATTTCACTACTTCCTCAGCCAATAAATGAGAGCGGCGATGATGAGGAGTGATAAAATTTATCCTCATACCATACATCATTAGCGTACAAATTGATATTAAACCCTCTGCGAAGGTAATTTGAAAATGCGAAATATCCCATTTTCTATTGATCTTGATTCCCCTGACGGGGAAAAGAATATCCCGCAGAGACTCAATTTCAATAGATATCGTAACCTCAACACCAATATCCCGTAGGGATTTAATCTCAATAGGACAAAGCATCACAACACATTTCTTATCCCTTAAGGGATTTAATCTCAATAGACGATGGCATTATGCCATTGTGGTTGCGGCGCGAGTGTGGTATGCGCCGAAGCATAACACCTAATCGCCGCGAAATGGAGAAACCATAGCTGATGCCGTATATCTCTCGCAATAAATCTTAATTTCCACAAAATTAAAAGGCTTTTTGTCAATTCTCGTTCGGTGCACAGGAAGAGGGTGTCCCCAACCTCCAGTGGCTGTAATTTCCCGAGGAGTCAATTTCTAACATTATGGGCATGTAATTCACCTTTTCAAAATCAGGAATTATCTTTTTCAGGATATTATTGGCCACCATTTCAAATATTCTTTTCATGGTCTTTGTTTTTTTGTTTGTTATCAAATTTTTTTGTTGCATCTAACAACAAGCTTTTCATGTTTATGATTACAAGGGGCAAAGATATAAAAAGTCTTCTTTCACGATAGTAAATGCGTTGAAATTTTTCTCAAGGGGCGAAAAATGGACAAGCAGAATCAAAAAAAAATATTTGTGAAATGAAAAATTTTTATTATTTTTGCAATGTTGTTATGCCATACAGCGCAGGCATGTATAATTACCAGCGACAACGATTTTGGTAATTTCAATCATTATAACCCACATCATTGTTTATTTTGGTGTGGGTTTTTAGATATATCAAAAGCGATTAATATCCACTGTTTGTCAAATCCAAATGCCTTACGTTCGATGACTACTCTGAAATAATTTGATTCCAATAAATACTCTTCGCCAGTTTTAGTTAACGATAATTCACCAAATTGCACTACTATCGGGATGAAATCCTCAATTTCAAAACCCAAGGCTTTTATGCTATTCCCATGCTTTTCATAAATGTGTTTTAATCCAAACCCCCTGTTGGTTTTAGGTTCATTTTCACCCCAAACAATGTCAATATAGCCAATGTCTTCACGGAAAAGAGCTTTAGTACATTCTCCTTTTTGTACTTTAAGCAAGTGTTTTATAGCCTTTTTGGGTTTTCTTTCAAATTGAGGATAAATTGGACCAAAAGGTCCTTCTTGGTAAATTTTATTCATTGTATAATTGCTTTAAAAATCAAATGCAAATATACAATAATAATTTATTTTTATAAAATAATTATAAAAATAACATATGTTTATTTGTAGAACGTTTGTGTGTTGGGTTTGTTGAAAACGCACTCTCAGTCGTACTCCACAATATTAGCTTTGGTCTTCTCTATATCCACAGGCCGCAACCACATGGATTCCCTTCTGGCATTGAGATTTTCTATGTCCTCAATGGGTTGATATTTACCCCCACGATACCCTTGGCAAGCATACCGTTGAGGGAGTCTTTGTCTGATTAATTGCCGGTCAATCAGATAAGCCATCTTGTCTCGTGGAATCAAACCTTCATCCATCAACGGAATAAACTGTTCAATAAGCGAGTCTTGCAATTGCTGGTTAATATGCATCATCACAATATAAGCCCTGTGAAAACCCTCATAGCCCAAATTTTTCCAAGTGGGCAAACCCTGCTCCGATATCAGTTTGGTTAAGATGATTGTATTTACAGAGTCCGTAGCTCTCATAATCAATCGTGCGGAATCACGAACTGTATTGTCTACAGCATGAACAAATTGATAGCGGATGATGGAATCCCGATACTGCATACGTCGCAGCGTGTCAATGTAAAACTGGTTTTTATGACCGTAAATATGCGATAAAGAATCACAGATTGTCCACCAGTCTTTCTCTTTATAGGCATTGAAGATGGGATTATTGAAAAAGGCAATGTCAAAACATTTGTATCCTGTAATGGTTATCAGTGTTTTTCTCACCAGGGAGGTGTCGCCAATATTCGCGGCTGCTATACAATAATTCCGCATGTCCGCATAATCCACAATCTTTCTATAGACGGAGTCCATTTGCGAATAGCTTTTGGCTGCCTTTTGATAATCACCTTTCTTAAACGCACTTTGAGCCTTAAACTGAAGCTGGCAATACTTTTTCCACTCTTCGGATTGAGCGGAAAGACTTATTGTGCTGACAATTAGCAAGAAGAAAAGGATGATTCGTTTCATGGTTAATGGTTTATAGGGTGCAAAGATATAAAAAAATATGGACTTCCTTGCTGCTTTGTGGTATCATAGGTTGCGTGCTGAAAGCACGTTATCCTATTAACCCCTAACAAGGCCGTAGGCCGCAGTTTGGGGTGGAGATGCTGACGGTATAAGTCCGCGTGCCGAAGGTACGCTACTATGAGTGCAGTTGTAGCGTGTCTTCCGCACGCATATCACACATTCGGCCTCGATACCCCACACTGCACTCCTTCGTCGCTTGTGCGGGGTTAATAGGATATTGTGCCTTCGGCACATTCTCTCATTAACGAACCTTTCCCATTGAGTAATCTCCCTTCCTTTTATCAAAATTCACATAATAGCCGCTGATTTTCAAGCTGTTCTGTTGACCAATTCGCTATATCAATCTTTAATACAACGTACCGATAATCCATCCTTCATTCCCCAGGAATCTCTATCCACACAGTCGTTTTTGCTGTGAAAAGACCTGCAATAAGCGCTGTTATAACCTGCGTATGTGGCGGTCCAATAATAGCCACGACTGCCGAATGTGACAAATGGATAGCCTGCAATTCCTGCGGGCAATGCGGAGAACCCTGTGGCATTGTTTTTAGACAGATCGTATCCCACATCTGCTTTGTCAGATCCGGGTTCCCAATCGGTTTGCGCGGCCAGTGCCTTGGCAATGGCATAGTCGGCGTTATAACTACGCATTTTACGGTCGCTGCTCACATAATCGGTGAGTTCTGTCCATTCCGCATCGCTTGGAACATGCCATCCGTCGGGGCATACGCCTTGCACTCCGCTTGGATTGCGGTCGCTTCCGCTGCCACTATGCACCACAGCTTGCCAATTGTATAACCATCCAAATTTCCCCATATTCAATATGTTATCATTGGGTGCCCAGCGATATGGTCCATCCGATGGCCAGTTGAAACCTTCATAGACTGTGGGCTCCATGGACAATGGTATTTCCGTTCCATCCGCATAACGGGTGGTTTTCAAATTCTGCATCATCCATATTTGATCACCGATTTTAACAGCATCGTAATGATTGCCATCAATATCTGTAACTACATCTTTCAGGATCTCATATGTGTGTTTTTTATTTTTGTCTTTGTTGCAAGAGCAAATGCACAATAAGAGACAAAATGTTACGATGAAGAATACTGTCTTTTTCACTTCTCTTGAAAATTATGTTCGGTTATTTTATGATTCGTTTCATGGTTAATGATTACATGGTGCATCAAGACCACAATCACCTTACTGCAACCCTTTTGCAATAAAGTCCTTTAATGTCCCTTTGTTCTTCATTTTGAGGAGCTGTTCCGCACCTTTGTCTTTGGGGAGCGATTTTTTGTACTGCTCATAGTAGTTAAGGGCGGTCTCTATGCCGGCATAACAGCCTTCCACCTGGTTGTCGTCCTCTTTTTGGATGGCGTACTGAGCCCAGCCACCAAGGAACATAAGAAGCAGGTTGCCGTCCTCGAATTTCACCACATCGGTGTTGAGCACCATCTGTACGTCGGGTGTTCCCGTAAGCCACCACAATGCGAAACTGGCCACATCTTTGCGTTTTGAATCAGACGGTGAGTGGGTTTTCAGCCAGTCGATGCATTTCATCGCATCCTGCGTGTACTGGGCATATTCTGATTTTTCGATGTCGCCGGGAATTGCCGGCACAACGAACTTCTGCGCGCTCACGCCTTGCATGAGAAGCAGACAAAAGGTAATAAATGCAAACTTTTTCATAACATTCTTGCGGACTTCTGTTATTTCTTTTTCACGTCGTTCTCACCAAAGATGCGAAGTCCATTGAACATGCCTTGGAGAGAACGATGGTGCAAAGATACAATTTTTTTAATCGCGGATGCAACGGACAGAACAACCTGTGCTTCTGGGCATTGATCTAGATTCTACATAACTGGAAAAGTTACTAAGGTAAGGACTATATACATAATAATAGTCTGATTCCTCAGATCCCGTGGCGCTCCAAAAATTTGCATTTGTTCCAAAATAATTAGGACCGCCCCACGTATAGCCAGCAGGGTATGCCGAAAAACCTAATGCATCATTAGCACTTTGGTTATTTCCAATACTGCCAATACTTGAACTTGTTTCCCAGCCTGTTTTTGAAGCTAAAGCTTTGGCAATGAACGGACTTTGTCCATTGAAGCAATATTGAGTCTGACTTTTGACATAGTCTATCATTTCCTTCCATTCGGCTTCACTTGGCACATGCCAGCCATTAGGACAAATTCCCTGCACCCCACTCGGGTTGGCATTGCTTGAACTGCTTCCATGCATCACCTCATTCCATTCGTATAAGTAGCCGTATATTGCCACATTGCTTTCGTCTCCATTGGGTGCAACGCGTTCTTCAATGTTGGCCCCGTCAGGAAATTTTGTGGTTCTCAGATTCTCCTTCATCCATAATTTACCACCAATCCAAACTGCGTTGTAATGGTTCCCGTCGATATCGGTTACCGCATTGCTTACCACAGTACCCGTCGTTTGCGGATTGGTGTTGTCATTGTTACCATTGTTGTTCGTTTCTTCTTTTTTGCACGAAACCAGTGCAAGGCAGCAGATGAGTGCTGTCATGATAAATAATTGTCTTTTTTTCATGATAATTTTGGTTTATTGTTTTTTAAATGATGTTTTCGTTGCTACAAATTTACTATTTTTCAGTATATGTTTTATTTGTCTTGGTGAAAAAAATGGGTGTCTCGTCCATATTTCGTCAAGTTTTCGTCCATATTTCGTCCTAACCGACAAAGAACCAAAGTCTTGTAAAAATCATTTTTGTCCTTTGTTTTTTTGCTTGGAATTTAGTATATTTGCAATGAAAAACAGGATAATAAACGAAATATGGACGAAGATAAGGCTGGTTTCCTCTCCTCGTTGAGACAGTTTGGAAGAAAATGGTTGGTGCATCTCATTATTTGCATCGGTTTTATCTATGTGTTCTCGCACATGTCGTTAATGCGTCCGCTGATACCTAAGCCATTCTATATGGAATATGTGGTCGCCATTTTTGTATTATTATTTCTGTACCTTCATTATTTATTGTTTATTCCAAAATTTTTGTTGCAGAAAAAATATGCCTTATATTTTATCATCGCATTAGGAAGCGCATTGGTTTGGAGTTGCTGTGAAGTGGGCTTTTTATATTCCAAATTACATGATTTCTTTTATGCAAATTTCCCCTCTGAAATTCAGTTCGAATTGTTCAAGCAGGATATTATCACTCAATCCATGCGAAATATAGCATTATTGGCTTTTTTCGTTCTTCTTGGTTTATATGAAAATGCTGTTCGCGAGGAGGAAAGCATGAAAAAAGAATCGGCCAAACAACTGCATCTGCTACATGTGAAAGATAGGGGAAAGAAGGATTGTTTCATCGAGATACCACAATTACTGTATTGTCAACAGGTGAAGAATTATACCCACTATTATACGGGCACGGATGAGTATACAAGTCTTACCACTTTGAAGGAGATCAAGGAGTTAATTGGGGATGAGTGTGTTCAGTTAGGCCGCAGTTTTTTGGTGATGAGGCATGCCATTCAGGAGCAGAACGACGCTTACATCACCCTGCGCAATCCGTCCAATCCCGGCGAGCCTATTGTGTTGTCGGTGAAATAAGAGTTTGAGTACGAACTATTTCACGAAAACAGCATAGGCAGCGCTATAGGTGGTTGTTGTGGATAAATTTACATTGGCGAGATTTTTTAGCACAACAGCTTTTCTCAAATTAGTGTTGTTAATCCCCGCGATGTAAACATCACTGCCATGAACAAACACGTCTTTGGGACTCTGGCATGCTGACAGGTTGGTCACCTGCTCATTATACCATGCGAACCCTTGGTAGCTGCCATACCATGCATCTCCTACCCATCCTTCCAACACAACGTAAGGTTTGCCGTTCAACTCGGCAACAGCTATGGCTTTGGATCCCAGGCTTGTGTTGACTTGTATATCGCGAATGGCACCGTTAACCCACATCACTGATTTTTGGAAACCCTCATAGCCTGGACTTTGATACTCCTCGCTGCCTACCACATAAACGGTATTGCCAATGACACAAACGTCGCAAGCATCAGCGGGTTTGTCTGACAACATCTGCAACACACCGTTTTTCCACAAATAAGCGCCATCACCAGAACTTTGGCTCAAATATTTTGTGCCTGCCACGTATATATCATTTCCGGAGATAAAGATGGCCTTAGCTTGAATGATTGCATATTCGTCACCGGAATTGACAGGTAATTGTACCATCTGTCCATCTACCCAATAGACAGGTTTATTGTTCACATATCCACAGGCGTAAAGCTTGTTATTTGCAGTCTTGAGATTAGTCACGCAACCTGCATCGTTTGACAATACCTGTGGGGTGCTGTTTTTCCAAATAACCGGGTGGTGATCCCCATTGCTACCACCGTAATAGACGTCACTGCCTTTTACGCACACTGCGAGAGCCGCATCGGATGCGTTGGCATCAAGAGTCTGCATGGTGCCATCCACCCAGCACACAGCTGGACCATAGTCACCGTACGAAGAGGTAGAGCCTGCAACATAGACATGGGTTTGTCCGGAGGTCGGATCGTTGGAATTGTTAGGACCGTTGACATTTTCTTTTTTGCACGAAACCAGTGCAAGGCAGCAGATGAGTGCTGTCATCATCAAAAATTGTCTTTTTTTCATGATAATTTTGGTTTATTGTTTTGTAAATGATGTTTTCGTTGCTACAAATTTTATATTTCTCATTGCAAAAATACAATCAGTTTGCGGACTATTTAATCCCTCACAACCAAAATATGAACCCTCCTGGCCAAAATATGACAAGTGGTTGGAACCGTTCTTTTGAAAAACGGGTGTAAAATACTTATAATTAAGATTTTATTAAATTTCGGCACATGTATGTTTGTGAGGGATAAAAAGCTTGTTTGTGAGGGATTAAATCGATTTTTGGAGGGAAATGTGTCGCAAAATTGACTATCTTTGTCGCTGTATTCAACACAAAAACGCTATGAAAAATCTGAAAACAGTTGTCATCATTCTGCTCAATGTTCTGTTCTGCGCCATAACGCTGTGGTATTTTGGCCGTAATACTTTCTTGCGTCCGTACGCTGGCAGTGCATTCAAAGAATGTCTTGCATGTCTTTTGTTATTAGGATCATTGTATATCAATTACTTTCTGCTTTATCCGAGGCTTTGTCACAAATATCCGAACATTATCTATTGGTTGGTACTGGTGTTGATGGCTATTGTAACGAGTACTTTGGATATGGCCATTGCGTATCCCTACATTAAAGAACGTAATGCGGAAGTTATTGAGTTTGTTGGTGCTTTTAATTTTATAGAACAGTCTCTGATAGCTCTTTTTGGGCGCAATCTTGCATTCAATTTATTTCCTTTCTTGCTCAGAGAGCGGCAGCTTTACCAGCAGTCTCTGGAAAAAGAGGTGAGGACTGTTTACCGAGATGTTCGGATGCTTGATGTTGTTGAGGAACATAACGATATACAGTTGGTTCCCATCGAAGACATTTTCTATTGTCATCAGCAGGGAAACTTCACCGAAATCCATACAGTGCAAAACAGAAAATACACACGTCTGGGTTCCATGAGGCATCTTGAGCAGTTGTTTGGAAAGGAGGAGTTCATCCGCCTGACGACTACCGTGCTGGTTCCTTTCCGCTATGTTGAGTCGTGTCAGGAGGATGAGGTGGTAATGCAAAAGATGCCATGGGAAAATGAATCCACCGCCTTCAAGTTGGAAGCCAAAACCAAGGAGGAGATTGCCAAAAGGATATCGGAAAGTCTTCAGCGCGAAATAGTTGGAACGATCGACGATAATGTTCACGAGGAATTGGCAGGCCCGAAAGCCAAGCGGAAACCGGCCATACCTCCGGAAGAGAAAATTAAGATGGTCTTGTCCCACATTGAAAAGCATCCGGACTGCAATTCAGCGGATATTATCGCGGAGACCGGTTTCTCACAGAGCACTATCGAGCGCTGCCTCTTTGAACTCAAAAAGCAGGGTCGTGTGGAATATGTAGGGAGTAAGAAAACGGGAGGGTACCGGGTGGTACTCCCCTTGAGCAGGTAGTGAGATACTCCCCTCGAGCGCAGCGAGACTCCCCTTTGTTAATTTATTGATGTATTATCGGCTGCCACAATGAGACAGTCCTACTAGAAATTCATTGGCACATTAGCACATTGTCTCATTAGCACATTAATAAATCCATTTGCTAATTTGCTAATTAACTAATTTTCTAATTGTCCTATCGTTGTGCACGGGTTGTATCCTAATTGCTGCAACAAATGCACTTGTGAGGGAATGGTGGCCTCGAAGCGGGGCCAGTCTTTCCGCTCTTTGGGAGTCCATACGGTTTCGGCCAGGGCGCACAAACGGGGAAGAAGCATGTATTCGGCATGGTCGTAAGTGAAGATAAACTCCGACCATAAATTGCACTGCGCTCCCTTGATACATTTGGCTTGCTCGCTGGTCAGGGTGTCGGGGATGGGTTCGAAAGCATAAGCTTTGCCAAGAGGAACATAACCGCCAATGGCTTTGGGCTGTGTTTCGGGATCATCCTGATAGTAGTCGAAATAGCAGAAGGCGGTGGGCGACATTACCACTTCGTTGCCTAACTGGGCGGCCTTGATGGCACTTTCGGCACCCCGCCATGATTGCACGGTGGCGGTGGGGGTTACGCCGCCATCCAGAATTTCGTCCCAGCCGATGATTTTCTTGCCGTGTTTGTTCACTTCTTTTTCAATCTCGGCCACCATCCAGGCCTGTAGCTCTTCCTCATTGGCCAAGCCCAAGTCTTTGATTTTTTGCTGGCATTTGGGACAGGCTCGCCAGTTGTCCTTGTAGGCTTCGTCACCACCAAGGTGAACGTATTCGTAGGGGAAAAGTTCCATTACTTCGTCAAAAACATCCTTCAGGAAGACCATCACCGAGTCGTTACCGCCACAAAGTATGGCTTTTGGGGGCCAATAGGGACCGAGGGCCACGCAGTATGGATAATCGTCGCAGGCGAACTGCGGATAGGCGGTCAGGATGGCTGAACTGTGGCCAGGCATCTCGATTTCGGGCACCACATCAATATGGCGCGCGGCGGCGTAAGCCACAATCTCGCGGATTTGGTCTTTGGTGAAGTAGCCGCCGTAGCTGCGTTCTTCGCCTTCTTTGGCCTCTTCCGCCTCGCCCCAGGGCACATCGCTGCGATCCACCCGCCAGGCTCCCACTTCGGTGAGCAAGGGATATTTGTCAATCTGGATACGCCAGCCGTGGTCGTCGGTGAGGTGGAAATGAAACTTGTTGAGCTTGTACAGGGCCATCACGTCCAAATGTTTCTTCACTTCGTCGATGTTGAAGAAATGGCGGCACACATCCAGGTGGCTGCCACGCCATTCAAAACGTGGGTAGTCGGTGATTTTGACTCCTGGAACGGCTATTGCCACGGGTTTTTCCGCGTTCGCATTGGCTGGTGCTAACTGGAACAGCGTTTGGAAACCGTAGAACAGGCCCGCTTCCGTGTTGGCGGAAATCAGAATGATTTTTTTATCCACCGTGAGCTGGTAACCTTCGTTGCCAAGCTGGTCGTTTTTTTCATCATTTAATTCAAAAATGATGATATTTCTGACAGGGGAATTTTGCACTTTGGGTTCAAAACCGAAATAGTGTTTGTAATTTTCCACGATGTATTTTTGTGTCTCGCTTTCCTTGTCAAGGTTTAAAAATGACAATTTGGTGTGCTTGTCAAGGATAAAATTTTTGAGCGAATCTTGCTCTATCGAAACAGGTTCGGGCACTAAAGCTATTTTCTGGGGCATGGGTTTTTCGCTACAACTGTACAGCAAAAACGCCAAACTGAGCAGTAAAAAAATTTTTTTCATATTAAATTGAATTTAGTGGATGCAAAAATAAGTTATTTTTCAAAAAAAAAGTTATCTTTGCAAATTCAAAAATTCAACAACTATGACACCAACTGTTACCACTATTTTATATGCCGCTCTAATCATCGGAGCGATAGGTATGATTGCGGCAGTAATCTTATATTTTGTATCCAAGGCGTTCAAAGTGATAGAAGACCCCCGTATCGATGAGGTGGCCGAGCATTTGCCGGGTGCCAATTGCGGCGGTTGCGGCTTCGCTGGTTGCCGCGCGTTGGCGGAAGCTATCGTGAAAGCCAACACGCTGGACGGTTACAAATGTCCCGCTGGCGGCGACATGAAAGCAATTGCTGCTGTGATGGGCCTGGAAGCTGCCGAAGCTGAACCGATGGTGGCGGTGGTACGCTGCAATGGCAGTTGTGAAAACGCTCCTGCCAAGGTGAAATATGACTCGGCACTGTCCTGCCAATTCGCTACCTCTATTTATGCCGGCGAGAGTGCTTGTCCTTTCGGCTGCCTTGGTTGTGGCGACTGCGTGAAAGCTTGTAAGTTCGATGCCATTCATATTGATGAGACAACTGGTTTGCCGGTGGTCGATGAAGAGAAATGTGTGGGTTGCGGCGCTTGCGCCAAGACCTGTCCGCGTAAGGTCATCGAAGTCCGTCCCAAAGGCAAGTTGGGCCGCCGTGTGTTTGTCTCCTGCGTTAACAAAGAGAAAGGTGCTGCGGCACGCAAGAATTGCTCCGCTGCCTGTATCGGTTGCGGCAAGTGCGCCAAGACTTGTCCTTTCGAAGCCATTACGGTGGAGAACAACCTGGCTTATATTGATTTCACCAAGTGCAAGAGCTGCCGCAAATGCGCGGGCGAGTGTCCGACGGGTGCTATCCATGCGGTGAATTTCCCGCCGAAGAAAGAGGCTCCCGCTGCTCCAGCCGAAAAGCCAGCTGCTCCAGTAGTTGAAAAAACTACGGTTGTAGTTGAAAAGACAACAGTTGTTGTCGAGAAGACAACTCCCGTTGAAAAGCCAGCCTCTGCTGCAGATTCTACTCCTGCTTCCGAACAATAATCTTTTCTGAAAAAATCAATCCTATATAGAATGAAGACTTTTAGAATAGGTGGTATCCACCCCGAGGAAAATAAATTAGCCAAAGAACAGTCAGTGGAAATTTTTCCCATTCCCAAACAGGTCACTGTTTTCCTGACCCAGCATTTGGGTGCTCCTTCCGTGCCTCAGGTGCAAAAAGGCGACAAGGTGAAGGTGGGGCAGTTGATTGGCAAAGCCGAGGCTTTTATTTGTGCCAATGTCCATTCTCCCGTGTCGGGAACGGTGGCCAAAATCGAACCTGTGGCCGATTTCCTGGGCTATAAGAAAGATGCCATTGTAATCGATGTGGAAGGTGACGAATGGGCCGAGGGTATAGACACTTCCACCGAGTTGAAAAAGGATATTACCCTGAGCAAACAGGAAATTATCGACCGCATGAAAGCTTGCGGTATCGTCGGTTTGGGTGGTGCCTGCTTTCCCACTCATGTGAAATACATGGTGCCACCAGACAAGAAGGTGGATTACCTGCTGATTAACGCTGCCGAGTGCGAGCCATACATTACGGTGGACTACCGCATGATGCTGGAGCGTGCCGATGAGGTGATGGTGGGTATCGAGGCCATGCTGATCGCTTCGGGTGCTCCCATAGCGCTGATTGGTGTGGAAGCCAACAAACCCGATGCTTTCGAGCATTTGACCAAGGTGGCTGCCAACTATAAGGATATCCAAGTGGTGAAACTGAAAACCAAATATCCTCAAGGAGCTGAAAAACAGTTGATTAAGGCTTTGACAGGCCGAAGCGTTCCCAATGGTAAATTGCCGATTGAGGTGGGCTGTATTGTCAACAATATTGCCACTGCTTTCGCCATTTATGAGGCGGTGCAGAAGAACAAACCGATTATCGAAACTTTTACGACGGTGAGTGGTAAATCGGTGAAAAATCTGAAAAACTACAGAGTGCGTATCGGTACCTGCATTAACGACATTCTCAATGCAGTGGGTATTCCTGAAGATACGGGCAAGATTATCTCCGGTGGTCCAATGATGGGCAAGGCTATCTCCAATCTCAATGCATTTACCGTCAAGGGTATGTCGAGCCTGCTGCTGATGACCGAAAAGGAAAGCAAGCGTGGCGAGGTTTATGAATGCCTGCGTTGCGGCAAGTGCGTACAGGCCTGCCCGATGGGACTGGAACCTTACATGTTGCACGCATTGACTGATTTGCAGCGCTACGAGGATTGTGAGAAGCATGGTATCATGAACTGCATTGAGTGCGGCTCGTGCTCCTTCGGCTGCCCCTCCAACCGTCCGATTTTGGATATGATACGTGTGGGTAAGAACAAGACAGGCGCGATGATTCGTGCAAGAAAATAAACGAAAAAGCGGGTCTGTTTCAGACCCTGCTTTGTTTTAAACGACAAGAGAATGATAGTCATTACGGGTGCTGCCGGTTTTATCGGTAGCAGCATGGTTCAACATCTCAACGAATCAGGTCGTTCGGATTTGGTTCTGGTGGCCGATTTCCCCGTAATGCCTGTTGAACCGGGCTATGATGTGCCGAAAATAGCGTCCAGTCCTGATGTAGAGACGTTTCATAAAACGTCTCTACAAACGATGCGGTATATTGAAAAAGTGCCCCGTGATTTATTTTTCGATTGGTTAGCCCTAAACCAACAGAAGGTCGATTTTATCATTCATTTGGCTTCAGAAATTGATACCCTGCCAGATGATACTTCCTGCTTTCATGAATACATTCTGGAATTTTCGCAACGCCTTTGGAGTTTTGCAGCCATGAACCGCATTCCTTTGCTTTTTGCGGTAGCATCAACCGAGGCAAAATGGATTTGGACAGGCCAGGAATGGATGGGGCAGGAGAGCGGTAAAATGGCTTTATGTGAGCAAATGAAGCGGCAGTTTGACCAGTGGGTGCTCAAGCAGCGTGTGACACCGCCACTATGGGCGGGATTTGCCATGCCCGAGGTATATGGGCCGAATGAAGAGCGTATGGGTGATGCAGCCTCTTCCGTGTACCAGTTGTTCAGGCAGTGGCAACAGGAAAGTCGCATGATTATCCCTGTTTACGGAAATTCAGAAACATCTGATAATGAGCCTGTAATAGACAGAATCTTCATTAAGGATGTGGTCACTGTTCTCACCTGGTTCATGAATCATCTGCCCGCCAGCGATTTTTATTATTTGGGTACTGCTTACCCACGGCCGTTCAGTGCGGTGGCCAAAACAATTCTTTCCATTTTAAGGCAGGAAGAAAAATTGGAGTTTTTCCCCTTGTCAAAAGAAAAAAATAAAATTCCTTACAGGAAGATTGACCTGCCTTTGAACAGTTTGAGAAGGGTGGGATATAAGAAAAATTTCACTCCCTTGGAGAAGGGAATCCGCATTTTTATGCGTGAATTTCTGAAAAAATAGTTATTTTTAAAATTTATCATACTGAGAGTCAGTATGTTGATAAAAAATGAAAGAAAAAAGCAGAAAAATTCCGCTTGCTTGATTATTTTTTTTATTTTTGTTATTCCAATTAGGATTTTGTAATCACTAGAAAATAGCAAACAAAAACATCTCAAATAGACAACAGAATGGCTGCAATTACGGATAAAGAGATTTCCAAAATGCTGAAAAAATTTTTCGGCTTTGATAGTTTTAAGGGAAATCAGCTTAAAATCATCAAGTCTCTATTAAAAGGTAAGGACTGTTTTGTGATCATGCCGACAGGTGGTGGCAAGTCTTTATGCTACCAATTGCCCGCTTTGATGAAAGAGGGTACGGCTATTGTCATTTCTCCTTTGATTGCTCTGATGAAAAATCAGGTGGATGCCATCCGGAATTTCGGTACGGAAATAGGTATCGCCCATTTTTTGAATTCTTCATTGACCAAGCAGGAAATAAAGGAAGTGAAAGACGATTTGCTGTCGGGCAAGACCAAATTACTGTATGTGGCGCCGGAATCCTTGACCAAAGAGGAGAATGTTGACTTTTTCAGAGATATCAATATCTCTTTTTATGCTATTGATGAAGCGCATTGTATTTCAGAGTGGGGACATGATTTCCGCCCGGAATACCGCCGCATCAGAAATATTATTGACACCATCGGCAAGAAGGTGCCGGTGATCGCGTTGACAGCTACCGCTACTCCCAAGGTACAAAGCGATATCCAGAAAAACCTGGGTATGGATAAGGCCGAAGTGTTCATCTCGTCGTTTAACCGTCCGAATCTGTACTATGAAATTCGCGAGAAAACGAAGGATGTGGACAAGGAACTGGTGAAGTTTATCAAGAATAACCACGGAAAGTCGGGTATCATTTATTGCCTCAGCCGTAAAAAAGTGGAGGAACTGGCAGAATTTCTGCAGGCTAACCAGATTAAGGCATTGCCGTATCATGCAGGTTTGGATTCCCATACGCGTGTGGAAAATCAGGATGCTTTCTTGATGGAAAAAGCCGATGTGATTGTGGCTACTATCGCTTTCGGTATGGGTATTGATAAACCCGATGTCCGCTATGTGATTCACTACGACATGCCCAAGAGCCTTGAGGGATATTATCAGGAAACAGGCCGTGCAGGCCGCGATGATGGCGAGGGTGTATGTATCGCTTTCTATGACCCGAAAGACCTGAATAAACTTGAGAAATTCTCGACCAAGAAGTCTGTGGCGGAACAGGAAATCGTGAAACAACTGCTGGCAGAGACTGCATCGTATGCCGAGTCCACCAGCTGCCGTCGTAAACATCTGCTGCATTATTTCGGTGAAGAATTTGAAGAGGAAAATTGCAATAATTGTGACAATTGCCGTCACCCGAGACCGAAAATGAATGCCGCCGACCAGATTTGTCTGGTTATCGAGGTGGTGCAAACGGTTAAACAGCAGTTCAAGGAAGATCATATTATTGACATTATCAGAGGCGAGAAAACAACTTCTGTTGAAAAGTTCAAACATCAGAAACTGAAACAGTTTGGCGAAGGTATGGATTATGACCAGAATTTCTGGGCGAATGTGATACGCGTGGCTATCTTCGAAGATTTGCTGGCTAAAGATGTGGAGAACTACGGATTGCTGAGAGTGACCAAGAAGGGAGAGAAATATCTGGTTAATCCGTATTCTGTGATGGTGGCTAAGCCGAAAAACGCTGTTGACCCCGATGAGGATGGCGACCTGATGGATGAACCGATGCCTTCTAAGGGCGATGCTTTCGACAAGACCCTGTTCTCTCTGCTGAAGAATCTGAGAAAGGAATTGTCCAATAAGGAGAATTTGCCACCATACGTCATCTTCCAGGATCCGTCATTGGAAGATATGTGTATCCAGTACCCGACCAATATCGAGGAAATGACACACATTACCGGTGTGGGTGCAGGAAAAGCGCAGAAATATGGCAAGCCTTTTGTGGAATTGATCAAGAATTATGTCGAAGATAACGAAATTGAGCGTCCGCAGGATTTTGTCGTCAAAACCGTGGTGAACAAGTCGGCCAATAAGGTGTATATCATCCAGAATATTGACCGTAAAATCGCCTTTGAAGATATTGCGATTGCCAAAGGTATGGAAATGGACGAGCTTCTTTCGGAAATCGAAAGCATTGTCTCTTCCGGTATGAAACTGGATATCAATTACTATATTGACGAAGTGATTGACCCCTATCATCAGGAAGATATCTTGGACTATTTCAATAATGCCCAGTCCGATTCCGTACAAGACGCCCTCGAGGAATTAGGTGAGGATGAATACAGCATGGACGAAGTTAGAATCATGCGAATCAAATATCTATCCGAGGTTGGAAATTAGGGGGCAGTTTTTTGAATTTTGAATTTTGAAATTTGAATTAATAATTATTGCGGCGGAACCGCATTCGCCGCATAAAAAATGAGTGAAATGGAAGAAAACGTAACAGAGATCATCAAAGAAGAAACACCTCAGGAAACTTGTGAAACAAAGAAAAAATGCAATTGCAACCTGTGTCGTTGGATAGTAGAGGCTATATTGGCTATTGCAGTGATAGTATTGTATATTCTGTATTTCTGCTTCCCGAAAACAACACATCACACCCCTGTACAGAACAATGTGGTGAACACCGAACCTCGCTCAGGTGAGATTATTTACATCAACATCGACAGTGTGAATGCTAATTATGAGTTGGTGGATATTCTGACCAAAGATATCGAGGCTGAAATGACCAAGCAGGAAGCTGTGTTCCAAAACCGCCAGTCAGCTCTGGAAAGAAAATACAACCAATTCCAGCAGAATTACCAATCTGGTATCCTCACCCAGGTGCAGATAGAGAATGCCCAGCAGCAGCTGATGCAGGAAAGCGAAAACCTGAAAGCTGATTATGCCCGGGTGATGGGTGACTTGGAAGCCCGTCAGGCAGCGGCTTTGAAGCAAATCGCTGATTCTGTCATTATGGCTACCAAACGTATCAATGCAGAGAGAAACGCTTCCTTCGTGTTCTCTTACCAATACGGTGGACAATTGCTTGATGCCGATCCAAGCAAGGATATTACGAACGAACTCTTAGACATCCTTAACGAACCTTTTAAGTCGAAGAAGAAATGAGAAATGTAGTTTTTTTGTTGTTGGGTTTTGTGCTGACCTTCTCAATTCTTTCTTGCAAAAGCAAAACTCAAGAATCCCAAACCGCTGAGCCTGAAGTGGAAACGATAGCGTTGAACAGTGACGCTATCGGTGCGGGTACGGTTGACCATAATGACACTCTTCCCGGTAAAAAAGTGGAGGAAATGTACGGCGACCAGCAGGCTAAGGTGGTGGCATTCTATAAGGTGGATGAAAACGGACAACTGACAGACGAAAAATACCGCGAGGTCTATTATTACGATAGTACGCATTACAAGTATATCGAAGGTAATCTGGACCAGAGCAGACGTGATGGGGATTGGTTCGCCTACCATAAGAATGGAAATCTCTGTACAGAAGCTCATTATGTGAATGGCAGGGAAGAAGGTGAATATAAGGTCTATCATGACAATGGCTATTTGTATTATGCTGGAAAATATGAAAAAGGAAAGAAAGTTGGAGAATGGAAATTCTACGATGAGCAAGGCCGGTTGATGTATAGCCAACAGTATGAGAACGGCACGTTGAAAGAGACAATAGTAGCAGAAAATAATCAATAATAGTAATAATAAAAAAAAGTATAATTATGGAATTACCATTTGCAGAATCCTGGAAAATCAAGATGGTTGAACCCATCAAGAAATCTACCCGCGAACAACGCGAAAAGTGGCTTCTTGAAGCCCACAATAACATCTTCATGCTGAAGAGCGACTATGTATATATTGACCTGTTGACCGACTCTGGTACTGGTGCTATGAGTGATCGCCAGTGGAGTGCAATGATGATGGGTGATGAGAGCTACGGTGGTGCCCGTTCTTTCTATCACATGAAGGATACCATTACCGAACTCACCGGTTTTGAGTATGTTATCCCTACCCACCAAGGTCGTGCAGCTGAGAACGTGTTGTTCTCCTATCTTGTAAAACCTGGTATGGTTATCCCTGGCAACGCCCACTTTGACACCACCAAGGGCCACATCGAGAGCCGTAAGGCATTCGCTGTTGATGTTACCGTTCCTGAAGCATATGATACTCAGTTGGAAGTGCCTTTCAAAGGTAATGTCAGCCTCGAGAAACTTGAGAAAGTTTTGAAGGAAAATGAAGGTAAAGTGCCGTTTATGGTACTCACCGTTACCAATAACACCGTTGGTGGTCAGCCTGTTAGCATGGAGAACATCCGCGAGACTTGTGCACTTTGTCATAAATACGGCGTTCCCGTTGTAGTTGACAGTGCCCGTTTCATTGAGAACTGCTACTTCATCAAAACCCGTGAGAAAGGATACGAGAACAAGACCCTTCGCGAGATTGCCAAGGAGATGTACTCATACGCTGATGCCATGACGATGAGTGCTAAGAAAGATGCTCTCGTTAACATGGGCGGTTTCATTGCTACCAACAAGAAAGAATGGTATGAAGGTGCTAAACTGTTCTGCATCCCGTTCGAAGGCTTCTTGACTTACGGTGGTATGAACGGCCGTGACATGGACGCTTTGGCTGTTGGTTTGAAAGAAAATATTGAGTTTGAGATGGTTGAAACTCGTATCAAACAGGTTCACTACCTTGCTGCCAAGTTGGATGAATATGGTATTCCTTACCAGCGTCCTGCCGGTGGCCACGCCATCTTTGTGGATGCCGACAAGGTGTTGACCAACATCCCGAAGGAAGAGTTCCCAGCTCAAACTCTGACTTGCGAACTTTACCTGGAAGCTGGTATCCGTGCTTGCGAAATTGGTTACGTGTTGGCTGACCGTGATCCGGTTACCCGCGAGAACCGCTTTGGTGGCAACGACTTCGTGCGTCTCTGCATCCCGCGCCGTGTCTATACCAACAACCACATGGACGTCATTGCTGCTGCCCTGAAGAATGTTTTTGACCGTCGTGAAACTATCAAACGCGGTTTGGAAATCACATGGGAAGCTGAATTGATGCGCCACTTTACTTGCCAATTCAAGAGATTACAATAATATTAGAAAAAATGAAACGTTTACTATCTATCATACTGCTTGTCTTCATGATGATAAGCAGTATTATGGCGGCTCCGCTGAAAAATGTGCCTTGCACTATTACTCAACCTAATGGTGTAGTGATAAACTGCTTTGTCAGTGGTGACGAATTTTACAATTATTATCATGATGCCGCTGGCTATACCATTATCATGAATTCCGAAACAGGTTACTATACCTATGGAATTGAAGTGAATGGTCGTGTAGAACCATCTGAATATATTGTGGGACAGGTTGATCCGGCCGCTATAGCAGCTTTGACACCAGGTGCCCGCATTAGCGAGGATGTTATCTATGCTCGCAGGATGGAAAGAGCAAGGCAAATCAGGGACAATGATCCAGGAATGCCAACACGTCCTACCATGAATCATGGTCAGATGCCCAATTTGGTGGTGTTTATCAGTTTGGCGGGAGACACCGTGTTCCCGAAAACTTATAGCCAGGTAGATGGAATGTTTAATGACACATCAAGCAGTTCGGCTGTTTCTATGAAGAATTTCTATCAGCATGTGTCATACAACCAGTTCAGTATCCAAACCTATCTGTATCCTCAGGCAGGACCTAATGATGTGATTTTATCTTATCATGATAGCCATCCGAGAAATTATTATATGCCATATTCGGCTACTAACGCAATAGGTTATACCGATGCCGATGGTAAGAGAGAAAGGGAATTTACCTTGTTGGATAGTGCGATACGCTATATCAAGAATATGGTCCCTCTATCCTTGGATTTGGATTATGACGATGATGGCAAGGTTGATAATGTAGTTTTCATTATCAATACAAATGTGGCAGGATGGAATGACTTGTTATGGCCTCATCGTTGGTCTATATATGACCGTTCTGTTTATATGCACGGAAAAAGAGTGTATGATTTTAACCTGATTCTGGCAAAGAATGATTATTATTTTGATCTCGGAACTTTGTGTCACGAGATGTTCCACTCCTTGAGTGCTCCAGACTTGTATGCATACGATGGCGGAGCTGATTTTGTGGGCAAGTGGGATTTGATGGAACAAACTTCCAATCCTCCTCAGAATATGGGTGCTTATATGAAGTACAAATATGGACATTGGATTGAAGATATTCCCGAAGCTGCGGAAAACGGTGTCTATACCATTTACCCTGTAGCAACATCTCCGAATTGTGCATACAAAATCTACCCAGACCGCATTAATCATCCGAATCAATTTTTGGTGATTGAGTACAGAAACAAACAAACTCCTTTCGAAAGTACGGTGTATAATACGGGTGCGGTAATCTACCGTATCAACTCGGATTATAATGGCAATGCGGGTACAGATTACGTGAACTCTTATCCAGAAGTGTATGCGTTCCGTAAGAATGGTTTCCCTGGGGCAACGCCTACTACGGCTCCAGATATGGGCAATTTACCGCAGTCTTGTTTTGGTGGATATAATATGAAGGAATTCAGTCAATATACCAATCCTGCTCCGTTCTATTGCAATAATACCAACATGACAGGATTCCGTATTGTCAATATCAATGATATGGGCGACAGTCTGCAATTCCATCTGATCAAGGGTACGGTCAAAGTTGACACTTTTCCTTGGGTTGAACCTTTTGAATCAGAGGATATTCCGTATTATTGCTATCATGAGTATGTCAACAACTATACAGGATGGCAAATCCGTACAGGAAACAATTCCGGTACTATCGCCAATGCACATTCTGGCAACACAAATGCAATGTTCTATGCTGTCGCCAGCAGTACGACCAAATTGGTGCTGCCGAACTTTGATTTCACTTTCTTGAACAATCCTGTGCTGTCATTCTGGTATGCTCAGGCTGGTGCGGCATATTATACGCTAAATGTGTATTACAGATCTTCACCTTCAGATGATTGGACCTTGTTGCAAAATTATTCAAGCAGTACGGGTGGACAGTGGACACAGGTGTCTATCAATTTGCCTAACCCCTCGTCTAACTACCAAATTGCATTTGAGGCGATGGGTGTAAATGGCGCTGGATTGATTCTTGATGATATCATGGTGTCGGGTACCCCGATAACTGATTTCACGATTACAGCTTCTGCTGGCAATCACGGACAAATATCTCCTTCTGGCAATGTGGTGGTTCCCTTGCACAATAACCAGACCTTTACGCTTACACCAGACCAGGGTTATACCGTTGATGAATTGCTTGTTGATGGTATAAGCCAACAAAGAGCATTGATATATACCTTTGAAAATGTCATAGCAGAACATACGATTGCAGCAAGTTTCAGAACTGCTAACCCAACCCTGAGCACTAGTCCCACGGTATTGTATTTCTCGACTTCAGGTGGGGAAACACCAGCTAAAACTATTAATGTGATAGTGGGTGATTTCGTGAGTGTTGACGATATCTTGGTTCAGGTGGAAGAACCATTTTTGGTGTCTAATGACCAGTCGAATTATGGTTTACAGACAACGATTCCATATAATGGTGGTATGGTGTATGTGGTGTTTGCACCTCCTGTCGGTGGCACTTACACTAAGACAATGACCATTACCAATCAGACCAATACCGCTACTGTTGCATTGAATGGCGTTTCAACGGGTATTGAAGAACAAAAACTTGAAAATATTCAGCTTTATCCTAATCCTGCTGGTGATGTTTTAAATCTGATTTTCAAAGAGAATGATCTCCCAGAAGTGATTGAGATTTTGGATGTTTGCGGAAGAACCGTATTAACTCAACATGTTGTTGATGGAAATATAACGATAAATATTAGCGGTTTGCAAGCAGGCGTTTATTTTGTGAGAGCAAACGATATCGTTAAGAAGTTTATCAAAAAATGATAATCATCAATAATGTCCTTGTTTCTGATGACTTGTTCGATAGCCAGTTCTGTTGCGATCTGACACAGTGCAAAGGCTTGTGCTGTGTGGAAGGCGATACAGGAGCTCCTATAGAGCCAGAGGAAATCGGAGATATAGAAGACAATTATCCCCTCTTCAGAAAGTATATGTCTGAAGAGGGGATTCGCAAAGTAGAGGAGGAAGGAACCTTCGATTACGACATGGAAGGCTCCTTTGTTACTCCTTTGTTGAGCGATGAACGCTGTGCATATGCTTATTATGATGAGCATGGTGTGGCGAAATGTGCCATTGAGAAGGCTTTTGAAAACGGTGAAATAGATTTCCAGAAGCCGATTTCCTGTCACCTTTATCCTATTAGGGTAAAGAAATTGCCAGATTATGAAGCCTTGAATTATCACCGTTGGTTTGTCTGCGCTGAAGCCTGCGAACTGGGGCACCGCTTGGGCCTTCCTGTTTTCCGTTTTTTGAAAAATCCGATTATCAGAAAATACGGAGAGGCATTCTACCAACAGCTGGAAGATAACTATTGTGAGATCAAAGCTGCGGGTGGTGTGGTGATGAATGCTCAAGAAGAAGTGCTGATGATTTACCGCCGTGGCAAATGGGATTTTCCCAAAGGAAAAGTGGAAGAAGGGGAGACCTTGGAAGAGGCCGCTTTACGCGAGGTGAGTGAGGAAACGGGACTACAGCGGCTGTCCATCACTAAGCCTTTGCCCGACACCTTCCATACCTACAAGTTAGGCGGCAAATGGGTGGGCAAAACTACTGCTTGGTACCTGATGAAAGCGGATGCCTCGGAATCATTGGTACCCCAGACAGAAGAGGATATCGACGAGGCCCGCTGGGTAAAGTTTGCTGATGTGGCCGGCCTCCTGCGTGACTCCTACCCGAACCTCCGGGAACTCTGGAGTAAAATGAAAACTGAAAATTGAAAACTGAAAACTAAGAATTAAGAACTAAGAATGATCTAACTCCCCCTGCGCAGCTTTCCCCTCGAGCGAAGCGAGACTCCCCTTGAGCACGTAGTGCGAAACTCCCCTGCGGACGCACGCAGTGCGTCCCTACTAAAACCTGAAACCTAATCCCTAAAACCTGTAAAACTATGAACACCCCTCTTGTTGGAATTATAATGGGCTCTAAGAGCGATTGGAACACCATGAAGGCCGCCTGTGACGTGCTGGAAGAATTTGGCGTTCCGTATGAAAAATTTGTCATCAGTGCACACCGCACACCTGAAAAGGCCATAGAATACGCCTCTACCGCACGCGAAAGAGGCCTGAAGGTCATCATTACCGGTGCGGGTGGCGCGGCTCATCTGGCGGGTATTACGGCGGCTAAAACTACTTTGCCCGTGATAGGCATCCCGATTAAAAGCGCTGCTTTGAATGGTCTGGATTCTCTCCTGTCTATCGTACAGATGCCGGGTGGTATCCCAGTGGCTACGGTGGCTATCGATGGCGCTAAGAACGGCGGACTTTTGGCCGTAGAAATCTTAGGTGCTTTCGACGATAGTATCGCAGCTAAACTGGCGGATTATCGTCGCACCATGGAGAAAAAAGTTTTGGAATCAACTTTGGATTAGTTTTTTGTAAAAGACTATGTTCAAGGTTTATAAGGCATCGGCAGGCTCGGGCAAGACCACCAGTCTGGTGGCCGAGTATTTGTCATTGTGCCTGTTAAACCCCAAAAAGTTCAGACATATACTGGCGGTTACCTTCACCAATAATGCGACAGCGGAGATGAAGGACCGTATCGTCAAGACATTGACAACTTTTGCTTTTGTTTCGCCTTCCTCACTGAAAGAAACAGAGAAGGTAATCTATGATATTCTAAAGGAAATACCTGATTTTAAGAATATCAGCGATGCTGATTTTCAAGAGAAAGCAAAAATTCTCCTGAAAGAAATACTGTACGATTATCCCAATTTTACCATTAGCACCATCGATAGCTTTTTTCAGCGTATCATCCGTTCTTTTGCCTTCGATTTGGGTATCAACATGAATTACAATGTCACAATAGACTTGTCGGATTGTTATAACCAAACGGTGGATATGTTGATGAACAAGCTGTCGAAGCGTGACAAAAGTTTGTTCAACAGATTTATGTTCCTTGTTGACAAGCAAATGAGCGAGAAGGGAAGATGGCAACTGGAGGGAGAGTTGAAAAATATGCTGGCCACAATCTATAATGAAAGCGCATTCGAGGCATCCAAAGCACTTGATGTGTTGTATCAAGAGAAGGTTGAGCAGAGTGGTCGTGAGGTGAATAAATTGGAAGAGACCGTCATGGAGCTGAACCAGAAGAAGGCTGCTGGCGAAAAAATCCTGAAAGATAATATCGAGAAACTGCAAGGTTTGATAGATTCCTTGAACAAAGACGTTTCTGAATTTTCGTATGGAAAGAATGGGGTTTATGGTTGGGTGAAAGGATTGTCCGACAATCCATTGAGATCTCCGAACTCATACGTGCAAAAGGCCATGGCTGCGGAGTCGGTTTTGAAGAAGCCTTCTCCGGAAGATAAACAGGTGCAACCGACTATTGTTACGGTATACAACAAAGTGGTCGAAGGCCAGAATTCCCTTAGAGAATTGGCTATAGTGACTCAGTGCTCCTCTTCTTTGTTGCTGTTGTTTGATTTGAGGGATATCATGGAAGATATCAAGCTAAGAGATAATCTATTCTTTCTTAGTGAGTCGAATGGCAGAATCTATGACGAAATCAAGGATATTGATACGCCTTATATCTATGAGAAAATAGGCAATAAGTATTCTTATTTTTTTATTGATGAGTTTCAGGATACGTCGAAGATGCAATGGGAAGATCTCAAACCCTTGATTAAAAATGCTTTATCGGGTTCTAATCAGTTTGGAGAGGTCGGGGAAACTATTCTGTTTGGCGATGTGAAACAGTCCATTTACCGTTTTCGCAACGGGGATTCGGCACTGCTGAATCAGCTGTCATCGTGGGAGGGTTTGCGTGAGAATTTGAAAGAGGATATTGTTGCAGAAGATGATTTTGAAATACATCCATTGGATGTGAATTACCGTTCGTTAAAGTCGGTGATTGAATTTAATAATCTGTTTTTCAGATATTTGTGTGATACTCATTTCGGTAAGAATGAGTTACTGAAACAGTATTATAAGGATCTGGAGCAAAAAATTCCCAGTAAGAGCGATGGTTTTGTGTATGTGAGATTTATGACAGAAGATGATGGGGATGAATATCTTTACGAGGAGGCCTTGAAGGCTGTTAGGGATGCACAGGATAGGCATTACAAATATGGAGATATGGCTATTCTAGCAAAATCGAACAGTATTTGCGGCGAGATAGCCAACTATCTTTCTTCCAATAATATCCCTGTAATCTCATCGGATTCGCTTTTGTTGGAGTCATCTAAAGAGGTAGTGCTGATTGTGAATACGCTGAAGTATTTGTTGAATCCATCGGATAAACTGGTACAACTGTCTATTGCTGAGTATTTTGTGAACAATAAAGAGATGAGGCAAGGCCTTTATACCGAAGTGATAGATTATATCAGTAAGGAAGATGGTTTTGCACAGTATGTCCGTTCATTAGGTGACCAAGTGGATGCGGATAAGTTGCTCAATATTACTACGTTATTGTCATTTCCAGTCTTTACAATTGTCAAAGAATTGTTGTTAGCCTACCATATTTCAACTGCGGACGCCTACATCGTGGCGTTTATGGATGCGATTTACGACAATTTCAATGCCCAGTTCTCTGATTTAACCCAGTGTGTGAAATGGTGGGAAGAAAAGGGTAGGGGACTGTCGATTACCTCATCTAAAGAGACTGATGCGGTAACGGTGATGTCCATTCACAAGTCCAAAGGGTTGCAGTATCCGGTGGTGATTTATCCGATGAAAAATTACCGTGCGGGCAACGGTAAAGAAACGGTTTGGGTGAAGGATGATAAATGTCGTTTCGGCTTGCCGTATTTCTTGATTAAGACCAGCAAGTCCGCCTTGGAAGACTCTTCTTTTGCCGATTTTGCTGCCGAAGAGGCTACCATGACGAATATCGACAATATAAATGTGATTTACGTGGCACATACGCGAGCAAAGAATGTTTTATATATCATAACTGGAAATCCTGAACAGAGGAATGGCAATTATGCTAAGTTCCTAAACGGTTTTGTCCATACTCTTGAGGAAAAAGAAGATATGCCGTGCATTTCTTCTCTGCCAAAGGAATTTTGGTTTGGGAATAAGGATTTCACCAACCCCAAGGCAAATGAAGTGGCGTTTCACAAAACATCTTCTCAACAACAGGTAGGACCTTTGTATTCTTCTGATTTTACCTTAAATTCGGAGCAGTTGCTGTGTGGAAGAGGCATGAGCGACAAACAGGAATTGGGTGTCTTTATCCACGATTTTTTGTCTACCTTGCAAGTGTTTCCGCAGAATGAGGAAGAACTGGCGGAGGTGTTGGCAACGATAGACAATGCTGAAGACAAGCAGATATTAGGGGCCGCTCTGCGCGAAATTATGAATGATTCCAGCCTTAATCCGTATTTCGCTCCAGGAGTTACGGTGTTGAATGAGACCTCCATATTGTGCCCCAATGGTCAGCTTCGCCGTCCCGACCGTATTGTCTTCATGGATGATGAGGTAATGGTGATAGATTATAAGACGGGTAAGGAGGATGATGATTATCAGAAGCAGTTGGATGAGTATTGTGCGTTACTGGAGCAAATGGGTTATAAGAATGTGCATAGTCGCTTGATATACTTACAGCCTTTTCAGTAGTGCCTTTATGTTATGATGGTTCTGCAAAATATGCATCGTTGTAGGAAAAAATGAAAAATGTTTTAAACCATCCTCCTTATATTAATGTTATAAATAAATTATATGCATGAAAAATTTCTAAAAATGAAGAGGAATATATTTTTGTTTTGTGCTGTTTTGTTGGGATTGTTGCAGCTATCGTTCGCCCAGGAACAGCCTACACGTCTCAGTTTGGAAGGCTGTCTGAAATATGCTGAGGAACATAACTATACCTTGCAGAACGCCAAACTGGACCAGTCTGTTTCGGAAATCAATTACAAACAAGCTAAATTGCAGATGTCACCTACGGTGTCGGCATCCGCTTCCCAAGGCTTTTCCAATTCACACAGCTCCACCAATGGCGGTGTTGACTGGACTGGAAACTATGGACTTTCCGCAGGTATTACACTCTTCAATGGCTTGAATACATTCAACACAATAAAACAGCGGAAATTGAATATTACCCAGTCGGAATTGGCATTGGAGCAACAGAAGAACCAAGTCAATATCCAGATTGTACAGGCTTTTTTGAATATCCTGATGAATGAGGAATTATCTGTCTATCAGAAGGAAGTGATCAATAAAAGCCGGGAGCAGATGGAGCAGGGATATCAGCGTTTCAAAGTGGGACAGATTCTGGAAAGCGATTACCTGTTGTTGGAAGCGCAATATGTATCGGATTCCGCCAATTATGAAAACACTTTGCTGGCACTGAACAACAATTACATCACACTGAAAATTTTGTTGGCCATGAATCCTTCGGCAAATATCGAGTTGATAAAGCCTGATACTGCCGCCATGATGCAAAATTTGACCATCCCGACTCTTCAGGAGGTGATTGATAAAGCCTTTGATTATTTGCCAGAGTTGAAATACAGTAAAAATCGCATCGAAAGTGCCAATTATGATGTGAAAATCGCCAAGTCATCTTATTATCCTTCCCTGAATTTGAATGCGGGTGTGAGCACGGGATATTCCGCCAAAAATGGAGATTTCGGTACCCAGTTGGGCGAGCGTTTGGGCGAGAATGTGGGCCTGTCACTTAATATCCCCATTTACAATCAGAATCGTGCGCGAGCCAATGTGAAACTGGCGAAAATAGGCGTGCAACAGGCTGAGAATGACTTGCTGGCCCAGCAAAACAGCGTTCTGCAGGATCTCGAGAAATATTATATCTCAGTGAATGAAGCGGAGAATAATTATCGGGTATCGACAATTAGAGAGAAGGCCTACGCTGCCAATTTCAACGCCTATAACATGAAGTTCATGTACGGCTCAATCACCGCCGCTGACCTGCTTACTCAGCAGAATAATTACCTTTCAGCCTTGAATACATACATGCAGAACAAATATTCATTTGTCCTGCAGCGCAAGATTCTCGACATCCTGATGGGCGTCCCCGTGACCTTATAAAATTAAGAACTAAGAATTAAAAACTAAGACCTTCAACAAATAAACAATTAAACAGTTCAACAAAGAAACACACTATATGGAAGCAAAAAAGAAGAAAAAACTGATTATCTGGGGCATCATTGCGTTGGTGCTCATCATTTTTCTGGTGGTTCTTTTTGCCTTGAAATCGGGCAAATCCCACGAAATGATGCTGAATACCGAACGTGCCCGAATCGACAGTATCGAGGTGACAGTTACGGCTACTGGCGAAATCCAACCTGTATATAAGGTGGATGTAGGTACGCAGGTGTCTGGTAAAGTCGAGAAATTGTATGTGGACTTCAACTCTGAAGTGAAAAAAGGCGATTTGCTGGCCGAATTGGACCGCTCTACTTTGTCGGAGCAAGTGCAACAGTCTGAGGCGCAGTTGTCTAGTGCCCAGAGCAATCTGACCTTGGCACAACGTAACTATGACAGAACCAAGACTTTGTTCGACAACAAAGCAGCTACGCAGGAAGCATTGGATGCTGCTGAAGATGAGCTGATCAGGGCGAAAAACCAGTTGGTGACGGCTAAGTCCAATTGCCAGAAAGCCAAGGTGGATTTGGGTTATGCCATGATTTACTCACCAATTTCGGGCGTGGTACTCAACAAGGCTGTGGAAGAAGGACAGACCGTGGCATCATCCTTCAGCACACCGACGCTGTTCACCATCGCCAATAACCTGACGGAAATGCAGGTGGAAGCCAATGTGGATGAGGCCGATATAGGCCAGGTGAAAGTAGGCCAGCCGGTGACTTTTACGGTGGACGCTTTCCCAGAAGATGTGTTCACAGGTACCGTGAAACAAGTGCGTTTAGAGCCCACGGTGACCTCCAATGTGGTAACTTATACCGTCATCATTGATGCGCCGAATCCAGAAGAAAAGCTGTTCCCAGGTATGACCGCCAGCGTTTCCATCATTGTGAACAAGGAAGTGGGTGTGTCGGTTCCTATGGAAGCCTTGTATTTCAACATGGACAAGATGACAATGGCTGTTATGCAGAAGCAAGGATTCAATTTCAAGGAACTGTATGCTAATCAAGAGGAGTTGACCCAGAGTTTGAAGGATGTGGGCTCCAAGACAGTATGGGTGAAGCATCAGAATATTGTGGAGCAGGTAAGTGTGAAGACCGGTTTGAATGATGGCGCCAAATCCTTGATTGAAGAGGGGGTGCGTGAGGGTGACGAAGTGGTACTCTCTGTGACTGAGATGAAAATGCCTGGCAAACCCCAGAAAGATGGAAACAACCCGTTTATGATGGGACCTCCCCAACGCAAACAAAGATAAGCTATGAGCAATGAAATTCTCAAAATAACGGATTTGAAGCGCATTTTCCGGGTAGGTAACGAGGATGTGCACGCGCTGAATGGAGTCACTTTCTCCGTGAAGGAAGGGGAGTTTGTAAGCATCATGGGCACCAGTGGTTCGGGAAAATCCACCCTGCTGAATATCTTGGGTTGCCTTGACCGTCCTACTTCCGGCGACTATTGCATCGACGGAGTATCAGTGAACACGCTGTCGAAAAAGGAATTATCCACCTTGCGTAATCGGAAGATAGGTTTCGTCTTCCAGAATTACAATTTGCTGGCGCGTACCACAGCCATCGAGAATGTGGAGTTGCCGTTGATGTACAATTCTGAGGTGTCGGCCAAGGAACGCCATCAAAGAGCGGAGCAGGCCTTGTTGGCCGTGGGACTGGAAAACCGTATGATGCACATGCCTAACCAGTTGTCTGGTGGTCAGCAGCAGCGTGTGGCCATTGCCCGCGCGTTGGTCAATGATCCGGTCATTTTGCTGGCGGATGAGGCTACCGGTAACCTTGATACCCGTACCTCTTACGAGATTATGAGTTTGTTCCAGGATTTGCATGACAAAGGCAAAACCATCGCTTTTGTAACACATGAGCCTGATATAGCCGTGTTTACCACTCGTACCATCAAGTTGAGAGATGGCAATATTATTGAGGACAGTATGGTAGAAACACAGTCGGCAGCCAAGGCCTTGCAAGAATATAAAGAGTTTAAGATTTAGACTATGAATATATTGAATCTTATCAAAATAGCCATCAAAGCCTTGCTGAGGAACAAAAGCAGGGCCTTTCTGACCATGTTGGGTATCATTATCGGTATCGCCTCCGTGATTGCCATGGTCAGTTTGGGGCAGAGTTCCACTTTGAGTGTGCGTGAGCAGCTGTCAGGCATGGGTTCCAACATGATTATGATCATGCCGGCACGGCAGATGCGTGGAGGTGTCAATATGGGAAACTCCAGTGCAAAATCGTTGGATATGAAAGATTTGCGTGCTTTGGAGCAAAATACCCGCTATGTGGCCCATGTGTCTCCATCAGTGAGTACAGGGGCGCAACTGGTGTTTGGCTCGAACAACCATCCAGGCCAGATTCAGGGAGTTTCTCCTTGCTATCTTGACATTCGTATGTACAAGCTGGCAAGTGGCATTATGTTCAGTGATGAAGATGTAAAAACCTACAATAAAGTTTGTGTGGTGGGTAAGACGGTGGTGGATAATCTATTCACCAATGGGGAAAATCCGATAGGGCAGGTGGTGCGTTTTGGTTCTATCCCGATGAAGATTATCGGGGTGCTGGAATCCAAAGGTCAGAACCAGATGGGACAAGACCAGGACGATATCGTATTGGCCCCATATACCACTGTGCAAAAGCGTTTTATGGCTATCACACACTTCAACATGCTGTTTGCTTCGGCGACTTCCGAAGAGGAATCTGAGCTGGCAGCCACTGAGATTACATATATTCTGCGTGCCAACCACAAGATTGCCCAAGGTGCAGAGGATGATTTTGACATTCGTACCCAGGAGGAGCTGCTGAGCACCATGAGCTCGGTGACGCAGATGTTGACGATGTTGCTGGCCGCCATCGCTTCTATCTCGTTGATTGTGGGTGGTATCGGCATTATGAATATCATGTATGTGACCGTTACCGAAAGAACCAAGGAAATTGGTTTGCGTATGGCTATCGGTGCGCAAAACCGCGACATCATGCTGCAATTCCTGTCGGAAAGTGTGATCCTAAGTTTGATAGGCGGTGTGATAGGAATAATCTTCGGATTGATCCTGTCGTATTTGCTTTCCTATTTCCTGAAGTGGCCTTTTGTGGTGAGCCAGACTGCCATTTTGGTGTCATTTTTGGTGTGTGCCGCCACAGGTATTTTCTTCGGTTGGTACCCAGCCAAGAAAGCCGCCAATATGGATCCTATCGCCGCCCTGAGATATGAATAGGTAGCAGGTAGAAGTTAGTAGTTAGAAGTTAGTAGGTAGCAGGGATTAGTGGGTAGTGAATAGGGGATAGGGGATAGTGATTAGAAGTAACAACTATTAATTATTAATTGTTAATTGTTAATTGTTAATTGTTAATTGAACTCCCTAAATACCACTCCTCTTCCGCCACTGACTTTCACGGTGAAACGCTCGCTTGTTGCTTTGTTCAGACTGCCTTCCCATAGTTGGGTGAAACGACGGTCTTGAACGGGATATCGCAAGCCTTCGAAACTGAAAATCGCTTGTCCGTCAAAACTGAAAACCGATACCTCTTGTCCGGAAACAGAAGCAAATGTTGTATCTTTGTCAATAAAGGTAAAGATACCGTAATTGCTCACCATGATGAGGTCCATGGTTTCTGAATACATATTGAGAATAGACAAATTGGCCAGCTGATGGTCATCGCGAAGGCCTGAAGCTCCTAACACGGCTACGGGTCCGAACTGCTGTCTGAGGCAGTATTTCAGGGCTTTTTGCAGGTCATTGTATTCTTCGTTCTGATCTTCAATAATGATATCCTTGAATTTGATTCGTTGCTCTTCGGAAATGGAGTCGCAGTCACCAATGACCACATTAGGTTGAATGCCTATGTGCAGCAATTTTTCCAAGGCCCCATCACAGCACACAATGAAACGGGCATGCTGAAGAAACAGCAGTGGGATTTCTTCCTGCGGAGTCTCTCCATTTCCTACAATAATGGTGGAATAGCGTGACAGTTCGTGTGCAAAAATATTTTCCATTATTCTTTGGCCAAAAAGTCCTGGTCTTGCAGGGCCTTCTTCAATACTTCAGCGAAAAACTCATTGTCTTTCTTGGTATATCTTCTTTCGGTGAAAACTTGTGCAAGATTTTCTAATTTATTTTCTTCCAGGACTTTCAGAGTGTTAGGATGGGCTTCCTTTTCCTTGTACAGTCTGTTGATGTCATATTCTGAATAATCCTGATATGTTTCCTGATGAATCATCGTTTCCACAGGCAATTTGTCAGTGAGCTCGGGTTGTTCGTCGGGATGACCAATGGAGATACAAGCCACGGGAATAACATTTTTAGGCAGTTTCAGCAGTTCGATAAACTTATCTATCTGATAGGTGATAGTGCCTAACCAGCAGAGTCCAAGACCTAAGGATTCGGCGGCTACGCAGGCATTCTGGGCGGCGATGAGGGCATCGGTAACGGCCCATTGGTATGATTGCAGGTTGCTGTAGCAGTCGGTGGCGGCACCGCGGAACTCGCAGTAGCGATTGAAACGGTGCAGGTCGGCGCAGAAAGTCAGCATCAGCGGGGCGTTGGTGGCAATGGGCTGGTTGAAGTGCAATGGTGCAGCCTTCTCCATCATCTGCTTGTCGGTGGTGACGATGATGCTGAACAATTGCATGTTGCCCATAGTGGAGCCGTTGCATGCACAACGCAATATCAGATCCAAGTCTTCTTTGCTGACTTCCTCTGTTGTGAATTTCCGAATGCTTCGGTGCTGTAATATAGTTTCGATAGTCTGATTCATGGGATTTTTTTAGGTTATAGGTTTTAGGTGTTAGTAGTTAGATGGGGAGTTTCGCTTCGCTCAAGGGGAGTTGGGCTTTGCCCAAGGGGAGTCTCGCACTTTGTGCTCGAGGGGAGATTTAAATTCCCCTTCTTCAAGAAGGAGTGGCCGAAGGCCGGGGTAGTGTTAGCTCGTCATATGCGAAAAATCATGTTTCCACCGTCTGTGGCTCCACAGCCAGTAGGCAGGTTGCTTGCGAATGGTTTCTTCTAGCAGCTGCACATATCTGTCGGTGATGGCGCCATGTTCCATTTCTGTTGGCTTGTCGGTGATTAATTTATATTCGAGGTGATAATGTCCAATAGAGTCTTTAATAACCTCATAATAAAGGACGGGCAGGTTGTATTTTTTGGCAAAGTGTTCGGCTCCGAAAATGATGCCGGAACGCTGGTTCAGGAAGTCGGTGACATAGCAGCTTTTGGGGTTGCTGGGCGACTGGTCGCTGAGCATCATGTAGCAGCAAGGCGTGTGTTGCGATTCGTAGCCCTCGAAAACTTGGCGAACAGTGTCGGCGAACACCACTTCCGTGCCATAGCGGGTGCGTGCGCGGTTGATGAGTTTCTCGAAATTTTTGTTGCTGTTGGGCTTGCCTACTCCGATGCCGTGGTGTTTGAACTGGCTGTCCAAGCTCAGCACCATCCATTCCCAGTTGTTATAATGGCTCGACATGATGATGACACTGCGTCCCTCCTCAAAAAAGTGGTTGACAATCTCAGGATTTTTGCTCCAGTAGCGTTTTTTCACGCCACGGCGGCTGAGGGTGAGCATCTTCAGCATTTCGGCAGCCAATTGGGCAAGATGCCAGTAATACTGCTTCCGAATTTTGGCTAATTCTTTCGGATTTTTTTCAGGAAAAGAATTCCGCAGATTCTGGTCGATGACTTTTCTTCGGTATCTCACTACATAATTCAGGAAAAAGTACAGAATGCCCCCGATGCCGTATAAAATAAATAACGGCAGCAACGAAAGAGGGTAGAGTACAAACCAGAATAAGAAGTGCATAATCGGTATTTTTCAGTGTTTTGTTGCCTAATGCGACATTATGGACGTCACTTGAAAAACGCTCGGATGATATCCATGCCATTGGCGTATATCAGCAAGATAATCAGTAGGGTAAAACCAATGGTGTTGGCTACGCCGATGAACTTGTCGCTGGGTTTGCGGCGGGTAATCATCTCCACGATGATGAACAACAGGTAACCACCGTCCAATGCGGGAATGGGGATGATGTTCATGAAAGCAAGGATGATGCCTAAGAAAGCGGTCATGTTCCAGAAACGCTCCCAATCCCATACTTTCGGGAAGATGCTGCCGATGGTGCCAAAACCACCCAATTGCTGGGCTCCTTCTTTCGTGAACACTAATTTGAACTGTTTCACGTAAGTGGCTAAGGTCTCGAAGCCTTTTTTAATACCTACAGGTATGGATTCAAAGAAGCCGTATTTGATAACCTTGGTGGTGAGATATACCGCGGGATTGACGGGATAAACACCGATAACGCCTTCATCGGTCAGGTGAACGATGGTTTGATAGAGAGAGTCACCACGGTAGAAACTCAGTTCCACATCTTTGTTTTTGTTCTGGGCCAAGGTGCTTTGGTAATCGTAGAAAGAGAAATATTCCTCGCCATTGATGGCCACCAACGAGTCGCCGTGCTGCAAGCCAGCAGCCTCAGCAGGATGATCTTCCATTACAATATCCACCACAAAGGGGAAGTTGAACTGGCAGAAGCCTGCATTGTCGCCAGCGGCCAATACCTGCTGTCCGAAATTATCGGGAATGCTAATGCTGACGGTTTTACCGTCGCGGTTCACCTTCACCTCTTTGACATCGTCAATAAGCAATGCAGTGGCAAATTCTCCCATGGTCTCAGGAACTTTACCATCTACAGAAATAATCTTGTCACCATTCTGGAAGCCGATATTTTTTGCACTTTCGGTAAATTGCAAACCATATGTAGCTTCGGTCACGGGCACATATTCGTTGCCATAGTGGTACATCACGCCGACATAGATGATCAGGGCAGTGATGAAGTTCATCAATACACCACCGATGATGATGAAAAGGCGTTGCCAAGCCGGTTTGGCGCGGAATTCCCAAGGTTGAGGTTCAGCGGAAAGTTGATCGGCCTTGGTGGTTTCATCCACCATGCCGTTGATGGAGCAGTAGCCACCCAATGGTAACCAGCCGATGCCCCACTCGGTGTTTTCGGGATAGTTATTCCAGTCTTCCGGTGATTCTGAGGAGAAAAAGCTGAAACGGTACTGGTCACCGCATTTTTTCATCCTCATGATGGAAAAACCGGGGTTAAAAAACAGATAGAATTTATCTACCCGAGTATGAAAAATACGTGCAAATAAATAATGTCCCAGTTCATGCACGAACACCAATAAGCTTAAACTTGCGATCAGGCCTAAAACCTGCATTCCAATTCCCATAATCCTATATATTTCAAAAATTCAAAATCCAAAAATCCATCATCCTGTAATCCTGTAATCTACCAACCTCCTAACCTTTCTAACCCCTAATTCCTATCCCCTATATCCTATGCGGCGGTTGCGGTTCCACCACAATATATACTATCCCCTAATCCCTATCTCCTAATTCCTATCCCCTATATCCTATGCGGCGGTTGCGGTTCCACCGCAATATATACTATCCCCTAATCCCTATCTCCTAATTCCTATTTTCCTGAATTCTTCTCCTCACTTCCCGGTCAATCTCCAAATACTCCTCAATGCTGGTGGGGTGCGAATAGGGCACTTCCTCCAATTGTTGTTCGATAATGTGCGGAATATCCATGAAACCAATGCGGTCGTTGAGGAAAAGCGAAACGGCCACCTCATTGGCGGCATTCATCACGCAGGGACGGTCGCCGCCTTCACGAGAGGCTTTGTAGGCGATGTCCAAACAACGGAAGGTTGCGGTATCCGCTTTCTCAAAGGTGAGAGACGGATAGTCTGCGAAGTTCAGTCGGGGCATTTTGTTGCTTTCCCGTTGTGGGTAGGTGAGAGCGTACTGGATGGGCAGCTTCATGCTGGGCAGTCCCAACTGCGCTTTCACCGAGCCGTCCGCAAATTGAACCATCGAGTGGATGATGGACTGTGGGTGCACCACTACTTCAATCTGATCCAAACCCACCTCAAACAGCCATTTGGCTTCTATCACTTCCAGTCCCTTGTTCATCAGGGTGGCGCTGTCGATAGTGATTTTATTGCCCATGCTCCAGTTGGGGTGTTTCAGTGCCTGTTCTTTGGTGACATGTTCCAAGAAAGCTGCATCTTTGCCTCTGAACGGACCTCCCGAGGCGGTGATGATAATCTTTTCAACGGGATTGTTCCATTCGCCAGCCAGGCACTGGAAGATAGCCGAATGCTCCGAATCGACGGGCAATAGCGGCACATGGTGTTCCACAGCGGCCTTGGTCATGAGTTCGCCAGCTACCACCAAGGTTTCCTTGTTGGCCAAGGCGATGGGTTTGCCGCAGCAAATGGCACGATAAACGGGTTTCAGGCCAGCCACACCCACAATGCACGACAGCACAATGTCAATACTGCTCATCTCCACAATGTCGCACAGCGACGATTCACCAGCGAACACCTTGATGTCGTCGTCCCACAGGGCATCTTTCACCTGTTGGTATAAATCTTCCTTGATAATGACCACTGCGTTGGGTTTGAACTTTTTGGCCTGCTGTATCAGCAATTCGGCATTGGAGTAGCATGCCAGCACCTCCACATCGAACAGATCAGGCAGTGCCTCAATCACTTCCAAGGACTGAACGCCCATGGAACCCGTAGAACCCAATAAGCAGACTTTCTTCTTCAATGGTCAAAATTTTAAGTCTGCAAAGATACGAAATTTTCCGTCACACTTTTCTCATATATTTACTCCACATCTTCTTGATTTTTCCAGCCATCTCTTTGCGGAGCCAAGCGGGTTCAAGTACTTCAATGTCTTCACCATTCCAAAGAAGTTCTTGCTGGAAGTCAAAGGTAGGACGGAGGAAATAGGTGAAAATGCTGTATTTTTCGTTTCTTTCCACTTCTTTCTGGGATTCGTGAAGGTGCAGGTCGCGGATATAATTGGCTTGGCCGGTACTTGCCTTTAATTTCACTGTCTGTTTATCAATATTATTGTCCACAATGATGCCGAAACATCCGTCGAAAAACTCTTCTGCCTTCCAATCTTTGGGCATTTTGAATCTCTTTTCTGTTTTTGTGATACTTTTGATTCTGTCAAGAGCATAAATCCTGCGTCCATGACTTTGACCGACCATATACCAGCGCTGTCTGAATAGCTTGATACATAGGGGTATCACATCAAAAGAAGTATCTTCGTCTCTCCAGTAGCTGTGATAAGTGATGTTGAGAAGACGGGAGTCTTTCATCGCTTCCATAATGGGTTGGAGGTATTCTTGTCCAGAAGGCACATATTCCAGCAAAATTCGGTCTTTCAGCTGTTTGTTTTCCATTATCAGATTGCTAACGGAAATGGTGTTCAGCAGCCAGTTTCGAAGGCCTTCCTCTTTTATGTCGTCAGCATTCTCGATATAGTATTTGTAGCCACCTTTGCGTTTGCACTGAATGATGAGACCAAACATCTCTTCCGCTTCATGAATCCATGTGTGAAAGGTACGCCTGGGTATCTCAAGCCCTTCGCTAATATCGTCGGCAAGCCATTTCCTGTTGATTTCATCGTATGAAATGTACTTGTTCTTGTAGATGGTGTCTACAAGCCAAACGTATTTGATTAGTGTGTTTGTTGACATGAAAAATCGTTTTCTGTTTTAGTTGTACTTGTAGTCTTTTTTGTTATGACTTCATGCCTGTTTGGTGACATTAATTACTATTGTAATTTTCATTATTTCTTGTTCCCAGTTTTTCCTTATATATAGTTTCTCTACTTGTAGCAACTTTTGGAATAACATTTATTGGGAGAATTTCTAAAATGGACCATTGGAAAAATGCTTTGGCATAATTTGGATTATCATCACACAGTTCTTTCAATTTCTTATCATTACCATGTCCTGTCTTAGCATATTCCGACCATCTGTTCCAAATACCAGCTTTCCAGCCATTTGAGGTATCTTTATATGTAACTCCAACATATTGTTTTCCATTGCTTTTATCTAAAATCAGGTAAACACAATTACAAGCTTCAAGTTTAGCTTTCCATTCTGGATTATTTGTATCTATTATTTTTTTTAATTCGTCATAACTTAACAGAACATCTTCATAACGTGTAAAGTGGGGAATATTATTACTCTTGAAACCATCATCTATTCTTATTACATACTTTTCGTTTTTATGATACCATAGATGCCATGATCTATCTTTAGCCCAGTCAATTATTACTCTTTCTTTCAGTGCTTCAAAACCTGAAACTTCTTGAAAGTTGAATATGGCAGATTCTTTATTTTGTAACTCGTAATTTTTGTCTTTATAATTTTGATTTTTAAAAACCCCAATAAATCTTGCTTCAGACATCTCTTCTCCAATAAAAGACACAATATATTCAACATTTTTGAAATATTTGACTTTTTGTTCGTTTTGAAAATCAATAAATTCATTATAATCAAATTGATACAACTGTTCTAAAGATCCTGAAAAATTTTTGTTTTGATAATGAAGCTCATCATTATCAATACTATGTCTTATAAATTTTATTTTTTTTGAATTATCAAAATCATTGTTTCTTCCTTTTAAAAGTTCTTTAATGTTAATAATGTGATTGTTGTTCATAATTTAATCCTCCATTTATTGATTGTTTATTTGCTGCAAATATAATATTTTTTCAAACCACTTCTTTAATCAATTCCTCCATAATCCATTTCGGTAGAACAATATTTTGTATATAATATTCTATCATCGGCTTGAAGTAATGGGCGAAAATTTTTCGGCATTTGTCGAAGATTACAATGTTCTCAAAGAAATCACATAACACAAAGCATTTCTCGGGTGTTCTGTGGGCTTTTAGCATCAGCTCGTACAATAATTGCTGGTAGTTTTCATGGTCCACTACCATTTCATATTCCTGTTTGACCTCACAATGGGGATAGTTATCTATATAGCAGACGTAATGCTCAAGTAACTCTCCGTCTTCATCTGGAATTGTTTCCTTATCCGAGCTTCTGAAATAAACCAACACTACATCGTCATCCATCACATCATCAATGTTCAAATAAGTTCTGTGCCATCTCTTGTTGGGTGCTGGCAAACCATCAACAAATACTGGCGCTTTCAGAGCATTATGTGCCTTTTCTCGTTCTTCAGCATCATTAAATTGATTTACACGCCATATTTCCCATGGATTGAAAATCTCAAACATCTCTTTTCTCAAGTCATACAAAGCCGTTCCGGATTTCTTGAATCCACCATGTTCTTTTGCCCATGATAGAGGCACCGAATGATTGTCTCCCATCAAACAGGGTTCGTCAGAACTCAAGTATTGGACCATGAGCCTGTTTCTTCCCAAATCGCAAAAATCGTAGGTAAAAATCTCGTTTCCGGCATCATCCTTGACCCCAGTCTCAACCCCAGCAAAAATCACCGGAACTGTTGACCATAAAGTATTCGACATCTGGTCAGACCTATGATACCATGTATAATTCAAATCATTTGTTATCAGCATCATAACATTTCCTGTGTCGAAATAAAAATCTCCGAAATAACAGAAATCAAATCTTCCTTTAGGGTTAACGAATCGAATTCTTCTGCCTTCCAAAATATGTTTCAAAGGCTTGCGTTCTATGATATCTTCATGGTGCTTTCTTTCCAAATCGAAAATACCCTCAAAAGAAAATTTGTGTGGAGCCATAGTGCTATTGTTTTTATTTTTTCTGCAAAAATAAAACAAACATGTGCCAAATTGTAGCACATGTTATGGAAAATTGTGCAAGCATCCCTTTTGGCGGCAGCAGGGTGTAATTTAAATGTGTTTAATCCAACAATTTTATTTACATTTGCACAAGCAAAAATGCAATATTGTTGAACGTCATTTGATAACATGAAACATCTGATTTCAATCCTTTTTCTTGCCGCTTTTTTCTCGGCCTATGGCAGCGGAATCAAGTTGACTTCGCTTACTGTTGAGATGCAGGACGGCCGCCAGCTTTTGGCCACCGCAGAGCCTCGTTTTAGCTGGCAATATGAGTCGGAAGAGAATAATGTGAAGCAGATAGAATACCGCATTATTGTGGCCAGTAGCGAGGAAAATGCCCGTAATGGCATTGGTGACCTGTGGGATAGCAAAAGTGTGGCCTCGAACAGGATGCTCTATATTCCATACGAGGGCCGGAAGCTCAAAAGCCGCGATTGTTGCTGGTGGAAGGTTTATACTATTGTTACCTACGGAAACAAAGGGAAAAAGATGAGGCTTGAGAGCGATGTCCGCTACTTCGAAATCAGCCTCCTTTCGCCCGATGACTGGCACGCCCATTGGATTGGCCGTGATTTTGAAGACGATAATGTGAATGGTCATACTGCTATCGCTGCCCGCTACCTTCGCAAGGAATTTGTCCTGAAGAAAAATATCAGCAAAGCCCGGCTCTATATTAGTGGTTTGGGCGTTTACAAAGCCTTTATTAATGGTAGTGAGGTGGCTTCTGAAGAACTATTGAAACCCACCCTTTCGGACTATACGCGACGCATTTATTTCAATGCCTACGACGTGACAGATTTGCTCCATGGGGGTGACAATGCTGTGGGAGTTATGCTCGAGGGTGGTCGTTTTACCACTGTGCGCCACGATACCATCTATTTAGAGTGGTGCGGCATCAAGCACGCCGCTCATTATGGACTGCCTCAATTGCTGCTGCAACTGGAAGTAACCTACGCCGATGGCTCTACCGATACTGTCGTGAGTGGCGAAGGCTGGCGTATTACCAATCGTGGGCCTATCCGCAAAGCCAATGAGTTTGATGGCGAGACCTTAGACAACGGTTTTGACTTGGGGTGGTGGTCGCATCCAAACTACTACGACCAATATAGTAATGAGTTTGATGATCTTGTAGATATGGACAATTTTACGGCTCCCAACCACTACGATGACAATTGGAAGGATGTTGTGGTGGACTATGATCGGCAGAACATGTATAAGGAGGATATTTATAATCCGCGTCACCGTGTGGCTCGCGAATATCCTGTTGTCAGTCTTGAGCGGGGTGGCCGCTTGCCCGACGAATACCATCGACCCGACCCGATGTCGCTTCTCACGCCGCAACCCAATCCCAATATTAAGGCGCAGGAGTATTTGATGCCCGTTGCACTCTTCCCAAAGGGCGATAAATGGATACTTGACATGGGGCAGAATATGGTGGGGGTATTGGAGGCGATAGCCCGTCAACCACATTCGGGCGATACCATTGTGCTTCGTTTTAGTGAGACACTCAATGCCGACAGTACGCTCTATGTGGACAATCTTCGTGATGCTGAGGTTACGGACCGGTTCATTATCCATGATAATGGGGAGAAGAGTCATGTGTATGCACTGGGTTGGCGGCCTCAGTTTACCTACCATGGCTTTCGCTATGTTGAGGTTTCTGGACTGCGTGTTGAACCTAAAATAGAAGATTTCACAGGCGTAGTTCTCTACGATGAGATGTCAATGACGGGCAGCTTCGAGACTTCCGACGAGATTATCAACGTCGTTTATCATAATGCAAGTTGGGGTATCAGGGGCAATTACCGTAGTATGCCTACCGATTGTCCCCAGCGAGACGAGCGCATGGGCTGGACTGGCGACCGCACTACAGGTTGTTATGGCGAGAGTTTTATTTTTGACAACCATCGCCTCTATGCCAAGTGGTTGCAAGACCTTGAAGACTGCCAGCTGGAGAATGGTTCGCTTTCTGATGTCGCCCCTGCCTACTGGCGCAATTATACCGACAACATGACCTGGCCTGGGGCTTTCATTACAGTGGCCGATATGCTTTATACCCGTTTCGGCGACCTCCGGCCCATCCAGCAACATTATGACGCTATGCGCCTCTGGATGCTCCACATGAAGAAATACTACCTCAAGGACGGAATCCTTATCCGCGACACCTATGGCGACTGGTGTGTGCCCCCCGAAAGTCCGGAGCTGATACATACGCGCGATACCAACCGGATAACTCGGCCCGCTAACCTTTCTACTCCTTTTTACTGTTATCTTGCTGGCAAGATGGCTTATTTTGCCGACTTGTTGGGCCGTGGCGGTGATGCCGACTTCTTCCGCAATGAAATCTCCACAGTCACCGCAGCCTATAATGCCAAATATCTTGATGTTTCCACCGGCCGCTATGACCATAACACCGTTACGGCCAATATCCTGCCCCTTGCCTTTGGTATGGTGCCGAAAGGAATGGAGGAAAAAGTCTTTGCTAACATCATCGACAAAACAGAGAACGAATTTGACGGCCATGTCTCCACAGGAGTGGTGGGCATCCAGCAATTGATGCGCACCCTTACAGAGTATGGTCGTGGCGACCTGGCCCTGAAGTTGGCCACCAACGACACTTATCCCAGCTGGGGCTATATGGTGCGCAATGGAGCCACCACCATCTGGGAACTCTGGAATGGCAATACCGCCGACCCAGCCATGAATTCGGGCAACCACGTGATGCTGCTCGGTGACCTCATCATTTGGGAATACGAATATTTGGGCGGTATCAGGGCAATGGAGCCGGGCTACACCAAGATTCAGCTGAAACCGTATCCTATCGAAGGACTTAAATATGTGAACTGTTCATACCAGTCGGCCAGCGGCCTTATCCAAAGCAACTGGCAGCGAAAGGGCAAGCGTTTCGAATGGGATATTCTCATTCCCGCTAACGCCACAGCCGAAGTTTGGCTTCCAACAGCCAAGGGTTATAAGAAACAGACTTTGGGCAGCGGGAAGTATCATTTGAGTAGTCGCTTATAGTTAATCAAGGTTAGTGTTGGTGTGAGAATGATAGATCATCTATATAGGGCTGTCACATTGTGGCAGTCAGAGGTGCTGAATCCGTTTCGGCTGCCGTGTATGGAGAAAAATTTGTATCTTTGCACATTTAAATCACATACGAGAATATGAGCAATGAAATTCGGGCTGGAGGTTTCAATATCCTGCCTACTGTTGTTAAGAACTTATTGATAATCAACGGTTTGTTCTTTCTGGCTAAAATAGTCTTGGCCAGCAAGTTTGACTTGGACGCCATTTTCGGCTTGCATTATTTTGCGGCTTCCGACTTCCATGTATGGCAAATCATCACCTATATGTTCATGCATGGTGATTTCGGGCACCTGTTTTTCAATATGTTCGCCCTCTGGATGTTTGGCGCTTCTGTGGAGAACGCATGGGGAGAACGGCGTTTTCTGTGCTATTACCTGATTACAGGTATTGGTGCGGCAATGATTCATTACCTGATTATCTATTTCCAAATTCACTCTTCTTTGGCTTTGATTGATGCCTTTTTGTCAGCTCCTTCTGTTGACACATTCAGTCAGTTGGCTAATGTGGATCGTATCAACCAGGCGGCAATCGCCCAAAATCTGCTCTATCTGCAAGCTCATCCGTCAGCAGTGACGGAATTTGTGCCCCAAATTGAGGTGTTTCGTGAGACTTTTCTCAATTCGTTCAATATTATCGGTGCCTCAGGTTCGGTATTCGGTTTATTGCTGGCCTTTGGTATGATGTATCCCAATTCTGAGATTTACGTGTATTTCCTGCTGCCCATCAAAGCTAAATGGTTTGTGGTGATTTATGGTGCGTTGGAGTTGATGTATGGTGTACTCGGTTCCGCTGATGGTGTGGCCCACTTTGCCCACCTGGGTGGTATGCTCTTCGGCTTCCTGCTGATTATGGTATGGCGGCACTACGATAGCAATAATGGTACGGGTGGACATTGGTTTTATCCGGAAGGAAGCAATCGTAAACGGAGAAAAATAAAGTATGCTACTTCATACGATGACGAGGAAGATGATGTACGGAACATGAGCGACGAGGATTACAATGCGCGTAAGTTTCAGGAACAACAGCGTATTGATGAAATCCTCGACAAAATTTCAAAATCAGGTTATGAATCCCTGACTCGTGAAGAAAAAGATATACTATTCAAGGCTTCAAATAAATAGCATGCCATGGCAAAACGAAGACAGAAACAGTCGAAATTAAAGCAAAAAGTATCTTTTGTGGGCAGAATTTTTAAGCTGCTCTTGGTGGTGGTCAATGTGGCTGTAGCTCTGACTTTGTTCTTGGCGTATGCCTCGGCTTATCTGCCGCCATCATTTAGCCTGACCGCCAGCTACTGTGGCTTGGCATTCCCGTATTTGTTGGTGCTCAATGCAGTGTTTGTGATTGTCTGGCTGGTAATTGATTATCGTTTTTCGTTGATTTCTTTAGGCATGATTTTGCTTAATATCAATAACATAGACCGTAGTTTCCAGTTGCGGCCAACCGAGAAACCGTCTGTCTGTGCCAGCTGTGTGAAAGTGATGAGCTACAACGCCCGCTTGTTTGGCTTGTATGACGAGAAAACCAAGACCATGCGCGATATCAAGAGAAATCAGGTGTATGACCTTTTTGATAGGGAACGACCTGAAATCCTTTGTATTCAGGAGTATTTTTTGGACGCCAGTGGGAAGTTGAATTTTCCCACTACTGATACGATTATGAATATCCTCCATTTGGAAAATGTCAAGCGGAACTGCTATCAGTTTTTCCCGATTAACAGTAAATCGAAGGATTATCATTATGGTCTGGTGATTTTCAGTCGTTACAGGATTTTAAAAGCTGATTATGTGTTCATGAATGACACCTCTAGCAATGCCGCTATCTATGCGGATATCAAGTATAAAGGGGATACTTTGAGAATTTATAATGTGCATTTGGCCTCGTTGCGAATGGATGCGGATGACTATGCTTTGGGTAGAGAAATCGTGTCACATGGTATTGATGATCCGAATCTTGATAAAAAGGCAAGAATTTTGTCGAAAAAAGTAGGTAAGGCCTTTTTGGAACGCCAAGGCCAAGCGGAAATTTTGAGGGCTCATATTGACAGCTGCAATTACCCGATTATCATTTGTGGCGATTTCAATGACTCACCGGTATCGTATTCCTATCACAAAATCAGCCATGGCCTGAAAGATGCCTTCCGCGTGAGTGGTGGCGGTAGGGGACACACTTATTGCGGCGACGCTTTCCCGTCTTATCGTATTGATTATATTTTCCATGACGAAAGATACAAGAGCTTTGGTTTTACGACCTATGACTCGCTTACAGTATCAGACCATTATCCGATTTGGACTAATATTTCACTGCTGAAATGAGAAAATTAGTTTTTTTCTGTCTTATACCGCTTTTGTTGGCCTGTACAAATAAACATGATATTTGTATTCAGGGTCAGTTGGACCATGGAAACGGAAGAGTGATGTATCTTTCCTTGTTGACTGCTGATGGTTTGCAAAAGCTCGATTCTTCTGTGATTCGGCATGATTCATTCAAGTTCAAGATAAAGAAAAGTCAACTTACAGACTTCCAGACAGCGGATGAACCGGCTTTTTTTCAACTGAGTTTTTCTCCTGACAATGGAATGACAACTTTGTTGAAACAAGGGCAAATGGTGCATATAAGCGCTGATGCCAATAATCTTATCCGAACCTATCGGGTACAAGGACCCAAAGACGCTGTGCTTATGTGGCAGCTGGATAGTGCTTTGGCCGCATTTGCACAATATACCGATACTTTGCTCCAGATTTATCAGTATTATATGGAGTATGACAGTGTGCGGAATGGGGTGGAACGCCATTACAACCAGGCAGTGAGGCAACATACACAATATTTACGGAATTTTATCCAAAGTCATCCGCATTCTTTCAGCTCAATGATCGCTTTTTATCAGGTTTATAATCAACATCATTTTTTTAATGAGAAAGATGATGCGGAATTGCTACGGATGCTGACGGATTCGCTGGCGGAACGCTATCCCGACAGCCAAAATGTACGGTATTTGCAATCAAGAATTCGGTAGGTGTGTTGAGATGTGCCGCGGTGCGTCTCATGTTAACACACGTCATAGGGACATGTCAAGGGGTGTCTTTATGGTGATTTTTTTGTTTGTTTATTTCGGGAAAATTATGTAACTTTGCCCGCAGAATTTCAATTAAAAACCATATAACATGAAACATTTGATTTTAGCTATCAACCCCGGTTCAACTTCTACCAAAATCGCTGTGTTCGACCAGATGCAGCAGGTATTTCTGAAAAACATCAAACATTCCACGGAACAGCTTTCCGTGTTCGGTTCCATTGCCGACCAGTATGATTTCAGAAAAAATACGATTTTGGAAGAACTGAAAAATAATAATATCAACCTTGACGACATCGCCATCGTGATGGGTCGTGGCGGTTTGGTAAAACCCTTGACTTCAGGTGTTTATAAAGTTAATGACTTGATGAAAAAACACTTGCGCGAGGGTTATAATGGCCAGCATGCCTGCAACTTGGGCGGTTTGATTGCCGACAGTATCGCTAAATCCATAGGTTTGGAGGAAGCTTATATCGCTGACCCAGTAGTGGTGGATGAATTCGAGGAAGTGGCCCGTATCTCCGGTCACCCAAAATTCGAGAGACTCTCTATTTTCCATGCTTTGAATCAGAAGGCAATTTCCAGAATGTATGCCAATGACAATGGCAAGAAATATGAAGATTTGAATCTGATTGTAGCCCACATGGGTGGCGGTGTCAGCGTGGGTGCCCACAAAGAAGGCCGTGTGATTGATGTGAACCAGGCTCTGGATGGCGAAGGTCCCTTCTCTCCCGAACGCTCTGGAACCCTTCCGATGAACCAGATTATCGATGTTTGCTTCAGCGGTAAATATACTTATGAGGAAGTAAAGAAAATGATTGTGGGACAAGGTGGTTATGTGGCTTATTTCGGCATCAATGATGCATACGCCATTGAAAAGGCCGCTTTGGAAGGCGACAAGAAAGCCGATTTGCTGGAAGAGGCTATGGCATATCAAGTGGCCAAATATATCGGTGAGGCCGCTGTGGTGCTGAAAGGCAAGGTGGACGCTATCATCCTGACTGGTGGTATTGCCTACGGTGTGCCCGTGGTGAACCGTATCAAGAAATACATCTCCTGGATTGCTCCTGTGGCTGTATATCCGGGCGAGGATGAGATGAAGGCTCTGGCTATGAATGCCAATATGATTTTGGATGGTGAAATCCAAGTGAAAGAATACGCATAGTGAAACTGGCGGTTTACAGTCGCCTTAGCGACGAAAACGATACCCTTTTTATACGGGAAGTGCTTGCAGCCCTGCATGATATGGGCTGCAAGCTGTTCTTGCATGAACACTGCAAGAATGCGGCCATAGCTGAGGTCAGCGGCTATTTCGGCAGTCACGAGGAATTAGGCCGCTTGCGGCCTGTTGACTTTGTTTTATCCTTTGGTGGTGATGGTACCTACATCGATGCCGCCAATCTGGTGGGTAATTTGAATATTCCGCTTTTGGGTGTCAATACGGGTCGTGTGGGCTTTCTGACCGCGGTTAACCGCAATAATTACCAATTTTGTTTTGAAAAGTTGCTGGCAGGGCAGTATGTGCTCGAAAACCGGGCTTTGCTCCATTTGGAGAGCTCCCAGCCGCTGCAACTTGACTCAAACTTTGCACTGAATGATATTACGGTTCGTACATCGGACGAGAACTCTATTAACGCCATTAAGGTGTGGGTGGGTGGAAAACCCGTGAATACATACTGGGGCGACGGTTTGATTATCGCTACCCCGACAGGTTCCACCGCCTATTCCCTAAGCTGCGGTGGTCCCATCATCGTGCCCGATGCCAATGTCAATGTGCTGACGCCCATCGCTTCCCATACGCTTGCAGTACGCCCTATGGTCATCTCTGCCAATGAGGAAATCCGCATCGTGGTGGAAAGCAGAAACAATAGTTTTTCATTGGCCCTCGATTCCCATCGTGTAGTAGTGGAAAATCCTGTGGAACTCCGCATTACCAAAGAAAAATTCCATATCCAGACGGTGCTTTTCGAGGACACCGACTTCTACCGCATCATCCGTGAGAAGCTGCTCTGGGGAATTGACAAGCGGAATCTGAGCGTATAACCGTATTCCTTTATTTTTAATTCAAATTTCAAAATTCAACAATAAAGTGGATTTTGAATTCTGAATTTTGGATTTTGGATTCCGAAAAAATCATGCTAAAATCCCCCTCGAAAGTTATTTTAAAATAATCCTTGCACATATCAATATATTTTGTATATTTGCAAGCTAAAATTTTACTATGTTGAATAAATCTAAATTATTAATAATCAAATAAATAAAAGCAATGCGTAACAAAGGTTTAGTTCTGTTTTTTACAATACTTTTAGCATTAGTCTGCTTGTATTGTTTATCATTCTCTTTTGTAACATGGCGTGTAGGACAAAAAGCGAAGGCTTATGCCATGGACGAAGCTGCCATTACAGAAGTGAAAAAAGCTGCTAACGGTGACGTGATGCGCGAAAATTATCTCGTTGACTCACTTGTCTCTGGTAGAGAGCAGTATTACCTTGCCAACATGAACGATTCTGTCGTTTATCTGGGCAACACTTACAAAGACTGTAAGTACAAAGAAGTTAATTTGGGTTTGGACTTGAAGGGTGGTATGAACGTGACCCTCGAAATATCTATCCCCGATGTGGTTCAGAGTTTGGCCGTCAATACCGAAGACCAGCTGTTTACCAACACTTTTGAAAAAGCCAACGCTAAATATGCAGCTGATGGTGGTGATTTCATTGATATTTTTGTCAACACTTTCAATCAGGAAAAAGTAGCTCTTGGTTTGGAAAACGCTAACCTCCGTACTTATTTCGGCGAGCGTTCAAACATCAAGAATGCAACTGACGATCAGATCGTGAGCTTCATCAAAACCGAGTCCAGCGAAATCGTTGACCGTACCTTCAAGATTCTGCGTACCCGTATCGACCGTTTCGGTGTGGCACAGCCTAACCTCCAGCGTCTGCAGGGTGGCCGTATCCTCGTGGAACTTCCTGGTATCAAGGAACCCGAGCGTGTAACCGACCTCTTGAAGAGCACCGCTAAATTGGAATTCTGGGAAGTGTATAATGATCCCGTGAATGGCAAGTCTATCCAACAGCGTTTCTACGAAGCTGATGTTCAGCTGGCTAAAGAATTGAAAGCTAAAGAAGAAGCTGCCGCACAGTTGGCTGCTAATGGTCCGCAGGAAGAAACTGTTGACACTACCGCTGAAGTTAGCTCTTTGGAAGCACAGTTGGGTGCTGCAGAGGAAGATGAGGATGAAGACGAAGAAATTGACACTCGCTTGGGTGCTATCATGAGCAAGGCCGTGGCTGGTACCGATGGTTTGGTAATCGGTTACTTCAAAGAAGCTGATGTGAAAGCAATCGACGCTATGCTGCCCGAACTGCAGCGCATTCTTGGTGACAAGAGCGCCGTTTTCTATTGGGGTGCCGCTGAAAAGCGTTTCAACAATGCTATGCCTCTTGTTCCTTTGAAAAAGAACAACGACCGTATCGGACCGAAATTGAGCTCTGAGACTATCGGTGGTGCACGCGTGGTACGTTCCGCCCGTCAGGATGTGGATCAGAACAACCGCGTGGTGGTGACCATGTCAATGGAAGACCAAGCATCAGACGAATGGCGCAAGATTACCCGTGCCGCTGTTGACAATAAGTCAAAAGTGACCTGTATCGCTATCGTTTTGGATAACTTTGTTTATTCTTATCCGAGCATTCGTAGCGAAATTCCTAACGGTAATTCAGAAATCTCCGGTAGCTTCACTATCGATGAGGCTAAGGACTTGGCTACCGTTTTGAATTCTGGTAACCTCGAAGCCCAGGTGAACATCGTTCAGTCTGAAGTGGTTGGTCCTACCCTTGGTAAGGAATCTATCCGTTCCGGTCTGCTCTCATTCCTGCTGGCATTCGTATTAGTATTGATATATATGTTCTTATATTATAGCCGTGCCGGTTTGGTGGCCGACGTTGCTCTGTTTACTAACATCTTCTTCATCATGGGTGTGCTCGCCTCTTTGGGCGCAGTTCTGACCTTGCCTGGTATCGCTGGTTTGGTGTTGACCTTGGGTATGGCAGTGGATGCCAACGTGTTGATTTTCGAGCGTATCCGTGAAGAGCTCCGTGCCGGTAAGGGTAGCCGTGTGGCTGTTGACGAAGGTTACAAGAACGCTTATTCAGCTATCATCGACGGTAACGTCACTACCTTGATTACCGCTATCATCCTTTACATCTTCGGTTCAGGTCCTGTACAGGGTTTCGCCACCACATTGGGTATCGGTATCCTGTCCTCTCTGTTCACCGCTATCTTCATCACCCGTCTGATTTTTGAAAGACGTCTGGCTAAGGGTAAAGAAATTTCCTTCGGTAACAAATATACCATGAACACTTTCAGAAATGCTCATTTCGATTTCTTGAAAGTGAGAAAATATTGCTACATCTTCTCAGGTGCTATGATTCTGATTTCCCTTATTTCATTCTGCACTTTGAAGCTGCAGCCCGGTATCGATTTCACCGGTGGTAGAAACTATGTGGTTCGCTTCGACCAGGATGTGAAAACCAATGAGGTTCGTTCCGCAGTGGCCGCCGAATTTGGTGGTAATCCTGAAGTGAAGACCTTCGGTGGCAATGACCAGGTTCGTATCACGACCAACTACAAGATTGACAGCAATGATCCCGCTGTGGATAAAGAATGCGAAAAGAAATTGTATAACGCTTTGAAGGGTTTCTATCAGAAAACTTCTATCACAGAGTCTGAATTCACCCAGCAGGTTGATCCTCGTGGTATCCAGAGTTCTCAGAAAGTACAGCCAACCATCGCAAGCGAATTGCTGTGGGACGCTATCTGGGCTGTTTTGGTATCTCTCGTGCTGATCTTCATCTATATCGCTATCCGTTTCAAGAACTGGCAGTTTGGTATGGGTGGTGTGATTGCTTTGGTACACGATAGCTTGCTGACTATCGGTCTGTTCTCCTTGTTCTACAAGGTGATGCCGTTCTCTATGGAAATCGACCAGTCCTTCATCGCCGCTATCTTGACGGTAATCGGTTATTCTATTAATAACGTCGTGATTATCTTCGACCGTGTGCGTGAAAACTTGGCTCTGTATCCGAAACGCGACAACTACGAGAACTTCAATGCCGCTATCAACAGCACCTTGGGCCGTACAATCAATACCGGTGGTACCACCCTCGTGGTGTTATTGGCTATCTTCATCTTCGGTGGTGAAGTCATCCGTGGTTTCGTTTTCGCTATGTTCGCTGGTATCCTGATCGGTACTTATTCAGGTATCTTCGTTTCCAACCCGTTGGCATACGATATGCTGAGAGGTAAGAAGAATATCAAGAGAGTTAAGACCGAAGTAAAATAAAAAAATGAAAAAAATAATTGGGAAAGCATTCGTTTTCTCAATTATTTTTTTTAATTTAGCACCCTCAATTTGTAAAAGTGTAATATTATGAAAATATACAGGTCATTCATTGTTTTTTTGGCGGCAGTTTTTATGACTGTTGGAGCCGTGAAAGCCCAAACATTGCGGGATGCCGACAATGATTTCAGAAACTGCAAGTACGAAAAAGCACTGGAAGAATATAAAAAGGGTATCAAGAAAATCAGCAAGAATAGGGTGGAAGTGCAACGTGTTACTTTCCAAATTGCTGAATGTTACCGTATTATGGGTGACCTGAAAAAAGCCGAACAGCAGTATTTGCGTCTGGAAAAGAAGAACTACCAGAAGGATAACCCGATTATCCTTTTCCACTTGGCTAGCATCTATAATCTCAGAGGTGAATATGACCAAGCACTGAAATATTATAACAATTACAAAAAACGTGCACCGGAAGATACCCGTGCCGATGTGCGTATCGAAGGTTGCAAAAATTCCAAAACTTGGTCGGAAAATCCTACCCGCTACGAAGTCGAGAACTTGAAGAAATTCAACACCAAACAGGATGAATGGGCTGTGAGATGGGGTAATCCGGAAAAACAAAATCAGCTGATCTTCACTTCCAACCGTGAGGGTTCTACCGGTAAGGGAACCGACCAATGGACAGGTTCTTCTTTCTCTGATATTTATAAATCAGATAAACCGAAAAGCAAGAATACTTCATGGCCAGGTGAATGGTCTCCTATCACTCCGCTGGATGAAGGTGAAACTTTGAATTCAGGTGTGAACGAGGGTGAGGCTTCTGCCAACAAGAAGGGTACAGCTCTCTATTTGACCAAATGTCCGCAGGACAAGAAACAGGTTTATGGCTGTTATATCTATGTCTCTCAGAAAAAAGGTAAATCATGGGGTGAACCGGAAAAGGTTGTCCTTGGACCCGATTCATTCAACTATGTGCATCCTTTTATTATGCCTGATGAATTGACCATTTACTTCGCTTCCAACCGTCCCGGTGGATTGGGTGGCTATGACATCTATAAAGCTACACGTGCGAAGAAATCCGCCAAATTCGGTAATATCACCAACCTCGGTCCGAATGTAAATACTCCTGGTCAGGAAGTCTTCCCGGCTATGCGTGGTGAGAATGAATTGTATTTCTCTTCAGACGGACATCCAGGTATGGGTGGTCTCGACATTTTCGTCTCCGAATTGAAAGACGGAAAGTTCCAGCCTGCCGAGAATATGATGGTGCCCATCAACTCCTGCTGGGATGAAATCGGTATGCTTTTTGATGAGACCGAATCACTGGATCCGAAGTCAAAATCACCTTATCTTGCCAAGGGTTATTTCTCCTCCAACAGACCTGGCGGTCGTGGTGGTGATGATATCTATTATTTCGTTTTGCGTCCCCTCGTGTATTCTTTGGGCGGCTATGTAAAGGATGCCGTGACCTTGCAGTATATCGATGGTGCTGAGGTGGAAATTGTCGGCTCTGATGGTACTTCCTATAAGACCACTACCGATGTGAAGGGTTACTATTATTTTGATAAGACCAAGATTTTGGGTAACACAACATACACCATGCGTGTGACCAAACCGAAATATTGGGAGGAAAACAATACCGCTACTCAGACAACAATTGGTCTGAGCGAGAATACCGACCTGAAACAGGATTTCGTGCTCGACCCGATTCCGACCCAACCTATCGTGTTGCCCGAAATTCTGTATGATTTGGCAAAATGGGATCTGAAACCGCAGTATAAGGACTCCTTGATGTACTTGTATAACATCATGGTGAAGAACCCGACCTTGGTGGTTGAGTTGAGATCTCACACCGACTACCGTGACTCTGATGAGAAAAACGAAATTCTGTCACAGAACCGTGCCCAGACTTGTGTGGACTTCCTCGTCAATGAGAAAGGTATCGCTCCTGGCCGTATCGTAGCCAAGGGTTATGGTGAGTACAGTCCCCGTAAGTTCGAGAAAGATTATACTTATACTTATCTAGGTAAGAAATATTTCTATCCCAAAGGAACTGTGTTGACCGAAGAATACATCCTCTCACTGCCGAAGGCTGAGCAGGAAGCTGCCAACGCTTTGAACCGTCGTACTGAATTCATCGTGCTGCGTACCGACTATGTGCCGTCAAGCGATGAAATCGCCGCCGCTCATGGTACCAGCAGCTCTATCGCAGTGGTACAGCGTCGTACGGTGCCCGTAACTATTACCGACAATGTTGTTGAAGGTAACTGTATTGCCAACAATAAGTCATTCAAGTTCAGAATCGGCGAAAATTCCGATGAGGTAGCTATCAGCTATACTTTGGCTTCACGTTTGCTGAAGGACATGATTATCAAGGCTAACGATTTCGAGGATGTGGAAACCGCCATCAACAAGGAAGACGGTTCTATCACCGAAAATGCTATCCTGTACCTCGAAGAACTCCGTGTGGGTGATGACTATGACGAAAACGTGAAAGTGGTTGTGAAGAAAGGTTTGCCCGCTGATTTCGTTATCGGTGACGCATACATCTCTGATGCATGGGGCAAGTACTCCATCGACAAAGAAAAGAGTATGATTGTTTACGACAAATAATCATAAAGACAAATAAACAAACAAAAAAAGCTCGCCATTAAGCGAGCTTTTTTTATATCCCAATTTGCTAATTAACTAATTTGCTAATTTGCTAATTGCTTCGATTCCGTTCTTCAATCGGATAACGGTTTCCTCTACGCCTAAGATGTCAATGATTTCAAACAAATCGGGACCTTTGGCATCGCCTACTAAGGTCAGCCGGAAGCTGTTCATGATTTGTCCCATGTTCAGTTCATTGCCACGAATGTAATCCATCACTTTATCGTGAGCAACAGTTTTATCAAATGGTACCGTGTCAGTCAATAATCCGGCAATGTGCATAAGATGCTCTGCTGTGCCTTCTTTCCATCTCTTCTTGATGACCTGCTCATTGTATTCAGTAGGTCTTTCGAAGAAATAATAGCTCTGTGACCATAAATCGTTGATAAAATACAGTCTTTCCTTGATCAATGCCACCACACGGATGATTTTGTCCATGTCGGCATCGAGACCTTTGTCTTGCAAGGTCGATTTTAGGCTCTCTGCGAGCTTTTCGTTAGGATAGGCTTGTAGATAGTGGTGATTGAACCATTTGGCCTTCTCGAGGTCAAATTTAGCGCCTGCCTTGCTGATCTTCTCCAAAGAGAACAGCTGAATCAGTTCGTCCATGGACATAACTTCTTGGTCGTTGCCTGGATTCCAGCCCAGCAGAGCTAACATATTGATGACAGCTTCGGGCAGATAGCCGGATTCGCGGTAGCCTGAAGAAATCTCGCCACTCTTAGGATCTTTCCATTGAAGCGGAAATACCGGGAAACCAAGGCGGTCACCATCGCGTTTGCTCAGTTTGCCATTGCCGTCGGGTTTGAGCAGCAGGGGTAGGTGGGCGAAACGGGGAGCCTCCCAGCCAAAAGCCTTGTACAGCATCACGTGCAGGGGAGCTGAGGGCAGCCATTCCTCACCACGAATCACGTGGGTAATCTCCATCAAATGGTCATCCACAATATTGGCCAAATGGTAGGTGGGCATACCGTCTGATTTGTATAAAACTTTGTCATCCAGTATGTTGGAATTAATTCTGACCTCGCCTCTGATGATGTCGTTTACCAAAATCTCTGTGTCGGGTGTATGTTTGAAACGAATCACATAGGCATCCCCGTTAGCCAAGCGTTTTTCAACTTCTTCTGCACTGAGTGTCAGTGAGTTGGTCATGCTTTCACGAGTATGCCAATCATATTGGAAGGTCTTTTTCTCGGCTTCGTATTCTTTGCGTTTCTGCTCCAATGCTTCAGGCGTGTCAAAAGCATAGTATGCCCAGCCGTTGTTGATGAGCTGATCGGCATATTGCTTGTACATGGGCTTGCGTTCCGACTGTTTGTAAGGACCGTAATTTCCGCCAATACCAACGCCTTCGTCAAATTTGATGCCTAACCACTGGAAGGCCTCGATGATGTATTCTTCAGCGCCTTCCACAAAACGGGTCTGGTCGGTGTCTTCGATTCTCAGTATCATGGTGCCGCCATTCTGCTTGGCGAACAAATAGTTGTATAAAGCGGTTCTTACTCCACCGATGTGAAGCGGTCCAGTGGGACTGGGAGCAAAGCGTACTCTTGGTTTCATTATCTTGTAATTTATTGAATATGAATATTTTCCTTTTTGATTTCTATAGGCTCGTTTTGTAAAGCCTGACGCAGTTCTTTCGAGTGCTTTTTGTTTTGTATGCCTCTTACCATGGCCTTGATCATACCACCCAACTGAATGCTGCCGCCGATGCTGACCCCGCCAATGGCTGCCCATTTGCATACTTCCTTCTTGGTGTTCAAATTTTTGGCGTTTTTTTCATCGAGTGTCGAGGAGGTCTCGTCATACTGTTTTTTATAATCCTTGTACAACACGTATGAAGCAATGGCTCCTCCGTAAAAAACAAGTGATAATGCCATACATGTTGCACCTTCCTTCCCTTGTGTGGCAATCAAAGTGCCTAAACCGGGGAAGAGGCCATATACAAAGGCTTCGCCACCAACGGTTTTATATTTGGTCAAGCTAATGTCATGGTAAGCTTGATCATTGCAGCTTTTGGATTTGATGTTAAAATAATATTTCCCAAAATACATCTTGGGATCGTTATGTAAAACATCTTCTATCAACGGGTTGAGTGCATATGAGGATTGGTTGACTATTCTCTTGCGTTTCTTCACGACCAGCTGCTCGTAGCTGTCCCAGTCCAAATTGATGTTGAAAGTGGAGGCTGAACGTATGTATATGTCTTCACGTGAACTGGGTTGTAAAGATTTATGTCCCAAAAGGTTGGACATGCGGCTTTGCAATATGGGCAAGTTCTTGTCGATGGCCACAGTGTTGAAGTGGAGGATGTTGTAAAAAGACTGGTTAACCCCCATCGTGTCAAAGATAATGGAGTAGGACAAGTTAAGGGTACCATCATTTGTGTTGTCCACCAGCTGGTTAAGCTCATTTTCAAGTGCTTCGCTGAAATCTCTGTAATTTTGTGGATTGCTCTCACGATATTCGTATGTGATTTGTCCACGTTGGTGCAGAATGTCTAATTTTCTGTTTATATTCTCAATCTGTTCTTTCGCGTTTTTATTGTTGATGTCTTCTTTCAAAACATTGGAATACATCTCTAAAGCACCGTTATAATCGCCGGCATTGTAAAGTTTATCTCCCTTTTCAATATAGGCTCGGATTTTCTTTTCTTTGTATTGTTTTTTGATGGCTCCTAATTTTGTATCCACAGTGTGAATGTAGTCGGGTAGCAGGTCATAAACATCTTCCAATAATTGAATAGCGGCGGGAAATTCTTCTAATTGAGCCAAAGAATCAGCTGCGGCGATGTTCTTGAGTATGGTTCGCTCTTTGATTTGTCTTGCAAGAAGCTGTTGCTCCAACTGCGTTTTGCTTAGACTTATCAGCTGATTGAAATTGGCGGGATTGTAAATTTGAATCAGGAATTGATCGTTGCCGGAGTTTTCTTCTGGGAAGAGAATCTGATATCCTTCTTTGAAGTTAAAAGTTAGTTGGAGGGATGTTTTTTTAATGATGGGGAAGAGATCAAGACTGTCTGATATGATTTTTTCTTCTTCAAATTCATCATTTTCATCATACTGTTCCATGTATTTCTCTTTGCATTCTTGCAGCAATTTGTTGGCACAGGCAGCGGTAGTGTTGTATTCCACAAAGTTGTAAAAACCATCTTGATAAAAGGCGTTGACATAGATGTCATTAAAACCTTGGGCGAATTGCCAATTGCATAGGTTCATCACGATAGTATCGCCACGCCACATAAAAGTGACATTATCGTCGTTGGATACCATGAAAAAACGCTGTCGTCCCATCATCTGCCCCATGCTTTGCACATTGCCACTGTAAAGTTCATATAGCTGAGCATGACTGAGACATCCGTCATAGTTCTGTCCTTGTCCCATGACACTATGCACGCATAAGAGTGTCAGTAGGAAGAAACTGTATCGGAAAAGTCTCTCTCGCATTTTTAAGTGTTTTATTTACAGTAACGTTGTGTTCAGCATAAAATTTTGCAAAAATACTAATTTTTTTTGGTATTTTTGCCATTCATTTCAAATCCAAATGATAATGAAAAATTACGCCGCTTTGATTTCCCAGGAATTGGGACTGACTGAACTTCAGGTGAAAAACACACTGGAATTGTTGGAATCCGGAGCTACCATACCCTTTGTGGCCCGCTACCGTAAGGAAGTGACCGACAGTATGGATGAGGTGCAGATTGCAGCAGTCAGGGATTTGCATGCCAAGTGGGTAGAATTGGACAAGCGTCGTGCTGCCATCCTCGATTCCATTAAAGAACAAGGAAAATTGACGCCCGAATTGGAAGAAAAGATAAACAATGCACTTAAGATGAGTGAGTTGGAAGATCTTTATTTGCCTTATCGTCCCAAACGGAAAACAAAGGGTTCTATGGCCATAGAGAGAGGACTGGAGCCTTTGGCGAAAATGATTATGCGTCAGGGTTTTATCGACGTGAAAGCCACTGCCGCCAAGTTTGTGGATGTTGAAAAGGGAGTGAGAACCACGGATGAGGCCTTGGCAGGGGCACGTGACATCATGGCGGAATGGGTCAGCGAAAATATCCATATTCGTGAGTCGCTGCGCAATAGCTTCAAGACATATTCGGTTATCACGTCCAAAGTAGTGAAAGGCAAGGAAGAGGAGGGCGAAAAGTATGGTATCTATTTCAATGCTTCGGAGAAATTGGCGAAGGCACCATCACACCGTGTTTTGGCTATGTTGCGAGGAGAGGAGGAAGGCTTCCTGCGCCTGTATATCGCTCCCGATGAAGAGCGTGCCCTCAAAATGATGGAGCATTATTACCTGCGTGCCGATAATGATTGTGCTAAGCAGGTATCTATGGCGATTGCTGATTCCTATAAGCGTTTGCTGCAGCCCCAGATGGAAACTGAAATGCGTAAATTCTATAAGGAGAAAGCAGATACAGAGGCCATCAAAGTGTTTGTGACCAACCTGCGCCAGCTGCTGATGGCACCACCTTTGGGACAGAAAACCGTGCTGGCACTTGACCCGGGTTTCCGTACGGGATGTAAGCTGGTAATCCTTGATAAACAAGGGAAACTGATGCATAACGAGACGATTTATCCACATCCGCCTCATGCTCAGTACAAGCTGGCCTCCGATAAGCTGAAACGCTTGGTATTGCAGTATAAAGTGGATGCTATAGCCATCGGCAATGGCACGGCAGGGCGCGAGACGGAGAATTTTGTCCGCCATATTCCTTTTGAGCGTGACGTGATGGCTGTAGTGGTAAACGAAAGCGGTGCCTCGGTGTATTCGGCTTCTGATGTGGCGCGTGAAGAGTTCCCAGATTACGATGTGACCGTGCGTGGCGCAGTTTCTATTGGCCGACGCTTGATGGACCCATTGGCAGAACTGGTCAAAATCGATCCGAAATCCATCGGGGTAGGGCAGTACCAGCATGATGTGAATCAGACTCGCTTGCAGGAAAGCTTACAGGAAACCGTGGAAAGCTGCGTAAACAAAGTGGGTGTGGAGGTTAATACGGCCAGCAAAGAACTGCTGTCTTATGTGTCAGGTGTAGGTCCTGCCTTGGCTAAGAATATTGTGGATTACCGTAATGAAAATGGACCATTCCTGCATCGTAATGCCTTGAAAATGGTGCCTCGCTTCGGAGCCAAGGCTTTTGAGCAGGCTGCGGGTTTTTTGCGTATCCGTGATGCGGAGAATCCTTTGGATGCCAGTGCTGTCCATCCGGAAAGTTATGCTGTGGTCAATGCAATGGCGAAGAAATCAGGTTGCACCGTGGCCGATTTGATGGCAAATGCTGATTTGCGTAAGCAAATTAATTTGAAGGAATTTGTGACCGATAAGGTGGGTATGCCAACTTTGACTGACATCATGCAGGAATTGGACAAGCCAGGCCGTGATCCGCGTCAGGATTACGAGGTGTTTGAATTCGACAAATCCGTGACCTCTATCAATGATTTGAAAGAAGGCATGGTGCTGCCAGGTATCGTTACCAATATCACTAATTTTGGCTGTTTTGTGGATATCGGTGTGCATCAGGATGGACTGGTGCATGTGAGTCGTATCGCCAACAAATTTGTGAAAGATCCCAATGAGGTGGTGAAACTGAATCAGAAGGTGATGGTTAAGGTCGTCGCCGTGGAAATCGACAGAAAGCGCATTACGCTGTCTATGAAGGATGTATAAACGTAAGAGATAGTAAGGGGAGTTTCGCACTTCGTGCTCAAGGGGAGTGATGCTTCGCATCAGGGGAGTCTCATGCTACGCATTCGAGGGGAGTTTTAATCCTTTGCTAATTAACTAATTTGCTAATTTACTAATTCACTAATTCAATTAGCACATTAAATCCATTTGCTAATTTGCTAATTAACTAATTTGCTAATTTCTTTTTTGCTTTCAGGATAAGTTCTTCATCCACGCCAAAAATCTCGGCAATGCTGATGGCTTCCATCGGCACATCGTCCTGCGTGGTCTCTACCAGTTGGTAATCCATGTAGCGGTTGATGTTCTCCGGGGTAATATTCTTTTCGTTGTTTTTAATTTTTAGACCTTTGACACGAAGCCTGCGGCAATCGGACTGCAGACCGCCATAATGTGTGGTAATCAATGCATCGGTATGGTATTGCTGCATAATCTGGATAAAACTGGAAACCAGTGCCTTGCCTTCTTCGGGATTGGTGGTACGTGCCAATTCATCTACTAATGCCAAAATCTGCTGTTCTTCTTTCACCGCTTTGATAATCTTATCGATATTGAGAATTTCTACGGCAAAGGAAGATAAACCATTCATTTCCGATTGTTGGTCACCGATGCTGAACAGAATGTCGTCAACCAAAGCGATTTCAGCGGAGGCGGCGGGCACGAAAAAGCCGAATTGGCACATTGTTTGCGCTAAGCCGATGGTCTTAAGCAGCACGGTTTTACCAGACATATTGGCACCTGTAATAAGCGTGGGCTCATGCTTCAGTTCAATATCAATGGCCTGGAAATTGCCCGTGGAATGCTTTACCAGAGGATTGAAGAGTCCGATAAAGCGGCTGTTGCCCTCCATATTACTGGATTTGTTCGCTTCACTTGGAGTGTTGTTGTTCTCTTCGGCAGAGCACGAGCAACATCCGGTAGTTTTGCTCTTATCCTCTACGATAGTGGGTTTGCACAGCTGCCATTTGCGAATTTGTTCGGCATGGGCCAGCAACAGGTCCAGATAGCCGATTTGGTCCAGATTCTGCTGGATTTGCAAGGCTTTCATGGATAATCTTTTGCTTAGTGCCGTGCGGATTTTGTCCTCCATTTGCGACTCTTCCCACTTCAATTTTTCAATTTCCTCCTCGTCGGTGCTTTGGTCGATTTTTTGGCGGATTTCAGCCAGCTCAGGTTTGTAGGAGGAATAGATATGGAATTGCGGCAGGCGGTTTTTGTCAGGGTCTAAGGTGTCAATCACCAAAGTCAAATCATGGAAGGGAATCCAGTCGAAACCGTTGTCCATCAGTAGTTTTGACACTTTGTCTGAAATCAGACTGAATTTTTTGACCTCGAACAGCTGGATATCATCCAGTACATTGCCGTCAATGAGGTTGACCACCGATTGGCTGATATCGTTCACATGGCAGAGCTGTTCAATCAGCTGTGCCATCACCGCGGTGTTGTGATGTTTTTCCGCAAACTGGCACACGGCCTCCTGAATATCCAATTCCATTCTCAGTTCGAATGGATTGGTTAGGAATTGTCTGTGCATCAGTTTTTTGCGACCTACTGCCGAAGCGAATTGCAATTCGTCGGTCATGAATTTGAAAGCGCTTTGCTGTTCTATATGTTGTTTGATATTAGCCATGAATTGATATTTTTTTCGAAGTGCAAAGGTAGTGAAAATTTGCTAATTAACTAATTTGCTAATTGATACCATCATCTTCACTCCCGTTTCGATAATTTCATCGGGGAAGTCGAAGTCCTGGTGGTGGAGTGGAGGTGTGTCGGTGCCGCTGCCCAAGCCGAAGAGGGCACCGGGGTAATGTTGGGTGAGTAGGCCAAAGTCCTCACCCCAGGTGAAGGGCACGTCTTTTTCGATGTAGTTTAATCCGTTGTCATAGGCTGCTTGCCGTACGATGTCAACAGCCTTTGCCGAGTTTTGACCACCGGCGAAATACTCCAACCAGCGGATATCGTAGGATAAGCCAGGCGTTTTAGCAACTTCCGTGCGGACTATGCACTCGGTATCGTTTTTCAGGGCTTGCAACAAGGCTTCACTCTTGGCCCGTAGGGTGAAACGCAGTACGCCATGGCCAGCGGATACGCCGTAGGCCGTTTCCCCGATATGGGATTCCACCAGCGTGATAATCTGGTAGTTGTCTTTATGCAAATCGCTGTGGCTGAGTGCCAACAATTGTTCAGTAATGCTTGTGGCGGCACGGAAAGGAGAAATTCCTTTTTCCGGTTCTGCCGCATGGGATGTCTGTCCGTCCAGCTTGATTTCGCAGCTGATAACAGCGCAGGTGAAGCTGCCCGCCCGGCAGGTGATGCTATGGAGGGGAATGCCAGGAATGTTGTGCAGCGCAAATACCATATCTATATTATAGGATTGCAGAAAGCCACTTTGAATTAATTGCCCACAGCCCTGGCCGGTTTCTTCTGCTGCTTGGAAAAACAGTAGTATTTTTCCCTTGTTGATGGGGTGCAAGTGCAGTTGTTCCGCCACGCCTAACAATATAGTGGTATGACCGTCATGGCCGCATTTGTGGGCATAATCCGGAGTGCGGGAGGCGTAGGGAAGGGCAAGGTGTTCGTCCACACCCACCGCGTCCATGTCGCCGCGGAGGAGCAGGGTAGGACCTTCTGCTTCCGAGTCGTATTCGGCGATGATATTGTGACTGTCGGGAAATGTATGAATCTGGGTGGGAGCAAAGTCTTTTAGCAAGAGAAGGATGGCTTCTGCGGTCTTATCCTCATGTCCCGACGCTTCTGCCAGTGAATGAAATTGTTGTCGTGTTTCGGTGTAGTTCATGATGTGGGTATTTTTAGATTCAGCAAAAATAGTGATTTTTGTTGAAATGTGAAGACTTTATATAATGGCGGCTCTATATAGTGGCATGTTTTTTTTCAGCGGATGTGAATGACTATGGATTTTTATGTACATTTGCAACGACATATTGTAAATATTTATTACGATGAAAAAAATATGTTTGATGATCATGGTGTCTATCCTTTTTTTCTTGTCATGTAAGAAAGAAACACCTTTTAGCAATATGCCTCAGTCTCCATCTGGAGGAACTCCTCAGCAAGATAACATTATGTATAATGCAGTGTCGGATATTGACGGGCACTTTTATGATGCTGTTTTAATAGGCAACAAAGTATGGATGATTCAAAATCTGAAGACCACACGTTTTGCCAATGGAGAAGAAATCCCTATGGGCAGTGTCGATGAGGTTTCTGACGAATTGCCTTATCGTTATGCACCTAATGCCAATTCTTTTAATATCGAAAAATATGGCTATTTATACAATTGGCCTGCCTTAATGCACGGAGAGAGCAGCAGTGGGTCTAATCCGAGTAGAGTTCAGGGTGTTTGCCCCCAAGGGTGGCATGTGCCGAGTAAGGCAGAATGGAGCCAGTTGGTGACTTTCATAGGTACACAAAGTGAACATCAATGTAATGGCGATTTTAATAATATTGCGAAATCTCTTGCCTCCACATCGGGGTGGCAGGAATGTAGCAAACAATGTGCCGTAGGAAATAATCAGTCTAACAACAACTCCACCCATTTTTGTGCCTATCCCGCAGGTCTTGGAGGAGGAAATGTGAACAGTAATTTTGGCCGGGACGCTTATTTCTGGAGTTGTAGTGAATCCGCAGTTTGGCCGGAATTAGCTATTGATTTTGAGTTGGATTATTATAGTGCATTGACCTATACGGGATATGGGGTGGTAAAGCAAAATGCCATGGCGGTACGCTGTGTCCGCGATTAAAAAAAAGTTGTATATTTGCAACTTCAAATTTTAAAAATTAATTCTATGAAAAAATCAATTGGTATTTTTGTGTTATTATTAAGCACAGTTGTATTTATGTCTTCATGCAAGAAAGACATGTCTAAGCTTCCTGGCACATGGAAAGCGATTTCAGCCACCATCGACAATGATAGTGAGGATGATTTGGATGATATGTGGACATTCAGAACAGATGGAACCTGTACTATTGAGTGTGATTTTGACGAGTACTTTGACAATACTTTCTATAATATTGTTACTTTTGAAGGCACATACACTACTAAGGGTAATGAAACTATAACTATCACTAGCAACAAGCTCCATCAAATAGGTAATGAGTATTATGAAAAGGTTATATATGATCTTGACATTCTCTTGCTGAATAAGAATACAATGATGGTATCAGGTACTGTAAAATTGGTTTCTTATGAGATTGAAGGGAATTTGACCGATACTAAGAAAGCAGATGTTTCTATCACGCTCTCCAAAAGATAAGAGACATATTATATTATTGTAAAGTAATAAAGAAAAGGAGACGTGCTGTGGTGCGTCTCTTTTTTTTATCCTCTCCTTCGAGTTCATCGCTCTTTGAGGAAATTTTCGCCGAAAATTGCAGATTATTAGTCCCTTGCCCTTTGAATTTCTATTCAGGAGCTTCTTTTTTGCAAAAATCAGGGCTGTTTCATCCGACTTTAAGAAATTATTTTTTTCTCCTTTCTCAGAGTAATTAACATTAGCCTGTTTATACACGCTTGTAAAAGCTTTGTAACAGGCTTGAACATCAGCATTTTTACTTTTTTGAAAATTTTTTTTGATAAAGGTGATTTTGTATGATTTTTTTTAGTATTTTTGCCGCCAATTTTGATAGAAAATGAAAAGGAAAAAAGCGTAGTGTTCTATCATATTGAAAATTAGATATTTAGAAATAATAATTAGAATAAAAAAAATGGGAGCAAGAAAAAGATTAGCAGCAGATGCGCGCAAAGAAGCCAAGAAAAATGTCTATATGGCTCGTTTGGTCGATAATCCGACCTCCCCGCGCAAAACCAGAATCATGGCTGACGTGATCAGAGGAAAAGATGTTGATTACGCGATGAACGTGTTGAAATTCAGCAGAAAAGAGTCAGCAGAGAAATTATTGAAATTATTGAAATCAGCTATCGCCAACTGGCAGGTTAAGAACGAAGGTGCCAGACTGGAAGAAGCTAATTTGTATGTGAAGACCATCATGGTTGACGGAGGCAGAATGCTGAAGAGAATCAGAACTGCTCCCCAAGGCCGCGCACACCGCATCAGAAAACGTTCCAACCACGTGACCATCATTCTCGATAGCCGTGCTCAGGAAGTTGCAGTTGACAATAATAATGAAACTAACGAATAATATTAATTACAAAAAGTATGGGTCAGAAAGTTAATCCGGTAGGTTTAAGATTAGGAATTATCAGAGGCTGGGATTCTAATTGGTATGGCGGCAAAAATTTCGCCAATAAATTAGTCGAAGACGACAAAATTAGAAAATATTTGAACGCACGTTTGTTCAAAGCCGGAATCGCAAAAATTTACATTGAAAGAACACTCAAGCTTGTAACGGTTACCATTAACACCGCCCGTCCCGGTTTGATTATCGGTAAAGGTGGTCAAGAAGTTGACAAACTGAAAGAAGAGTTGAAGAAGATTACCAACAAGGAAATCCAAATCAACATTTCAGAGGTGAAACGCCCCGATTTAGATGCTGTTTTGGTGGCTCAGAATATCGCCAAACAAATCGAAGGCCGTATCTCCTACAGAAAAGCTGTTAAAACCGCCATCGCCGCTACCATGCGTGCCAATGCGGAAGGTATCAAGGTTTCTTGCTCAGGCCGTCTCGGTGGCGCTGAAATGGCAAGAACCGAACACTTCAAGGAAGGAAGAACTCCTCTCCATACCCTGAGAGCCGACATCGACTACGCTCCCGCTGAAGCCCATACAACTTACGGTCGTATCGGTATCAAAGTTTGGATCTGCAGAGGTGTTGTTTATGGCAAGAGAGACCTCTTCGCTGCCAACAACGAGGCCAAAGAGTCCAAGGGCCCAGCTAAACGTGCTCCCCGTGGTCCCCGTAAAGAAAAAAGAAGCTAACAGCGTTGACTTCACAAATAATAGTATATAAACAATAAAATTATACAGCAATGTTACAACCAAAAAAGACCAAATACAGAAGACCGCAAAAGGGCAGAATGAAACGCATCACCAAACGCGGTTCTGAAATCGCTTTCGGTTCTTTCGCCCTGAAAGCCCTCGAGGAATGCTGGATCACCGGTCGTCAGATTGAGGCAGCTCGTCAGGCCATCACCCGTCACATGAAACGTGAAGGCCAGCTGTGGATCTCCATCTTCCCCGATAAGCCCGTGACCAAGAAGCCTGCTGAAGTGCGTATGGGTAAAGGTAAAGGTACCCCCGAATACTTCGTGGCCCGCGTTAGCCCCGGTAGAATCATGTTCGAAGCCGACGGCGTTCCCTTCGAAGTGGCTAAGGAAGCTCTCCGCCTCGGCGCTCAGAAGCTGCCTATCGCAACCAAATTCGTAGTTAGAAGAGATTATTCAGAAGAAATTTAATAGCAATGAAACAGCAAGTAATACGCGAACTTTCCACTCCTGAAGTGAAAGAAAGATTAGTGGAAGAAAAACAACAGTTGGTCAAGTTGAAACTGAACCACGCCGTTTCTCCTATCGAAAATCCTCAGAAGATTAAAGAACAGAGAAAAACTGTGGCTCGCCTGATGACCGAATTGCGCATGCGCGAACTGAAAGAAAACGTGAAATAATTAACCCGCTATGGAAGAAAGAAATAAAAGAAAAGTCAGAGAAGGCCTTGTCACCAGCAATAAGATGGATAAGACCATCGTGGTCAGCGTCGAAAGAAGACTGAAACACCCTAAGTATGGTAAGTTCCTCAAAAGAACTACCAAACTGATGGCTCACGACGAGAAAAACGATTGTAACATCGGTGACAAAGTTAGAGTTATGGAAACCAGACCCTTGAGCAAAAGCAAGCGCTGGAGATTAGTAGAAATCATTGAAAGAGCTAAATAGTTATGATACAGCAAGAAACAAGAATGGCAGTGGCCGATAACAGCGGCGCAAAGGAAGTTTTGTGTATCCGCGTTCTGGGTGGTACTAAAAAACGCTATGCCACCGTTGGCGATAAAGTTGTCGTCACCGTGAAAAGCGCCATCCCTTCAGGTAATATCAAAAAAGGTTCTGTCTCTAAGGCAGTGGTCGTACGTACCAAAAAACATGTCCGCAGAAACGATGGTTCCTACATCCGCTTCGACGACAACGCAGTCGTTCTGCTGACTCCCGGTGATGAACTCCGTGGTACCCGTATCTTCGGCCCTGTTGCCCGTGAACTTCGTGAGAAACAGTATATGAAGATTGTTTCCCTCGCTCCGGAAGTACTTTAATTGTTGCACACAACAATTATATATATAGGACAATTGACAAAGACCAATTGAAAAACAATTAAAAATTTAAAAGCAATGAAAATTCACATCAAAAAAGGCGACATCGTTAAAGTTATTGCCGGTGACTCTAAAGGTTCACAAGGCAAGGTGCTGATGGTGGATGTCGAAAAATACCGCGCTATGGTGGAAGGCGTGAACCTGGTGTCAAAACACACCAAGGCCAATGCCAAGAACCCCAACGGTGGTATCGTTAAGAAAGAAGCTCCGATCCACATTTCTAACCTTATGGTGATCGATGCACAGGGCAACGCTACCCGCATCGGCAGAAGAAAAAATGAGAACGGCAAATTAGTTAGATATTCAAAAAAGTCAGGAGAGGAGATTAAGTAATGTACACACCAAGATATAAAGAAAAATATACAAAGGAAGTTCTTCCTGCACTGAAAGAACAGTTCGGATTCAAATCCGTGATGCGTATCCCGAAAATCACCAAGATCTGTCTGAACCAGGGTCTCGGTAAATTCGGTATCGCCGACAAGAAGTTAATCGACGCAGGTGTTCAGGAAATGACCATGATCGCCGGTCAGAAGGCCGTTGCTACCAAGTCAAAGAAGGATATCTCTAACTTCAAATTGAGAAGAGGTATGCCTATCGGCGTGAGAGTGACCCTTCGTGGCGACAGAATGTACGAATTCCTCGATCGTCTGATCTCCGTCTCTATCCCTCGTATCCGTGACTTCCGCGGTATCAGCGATAAGGGTTTCGACGGCAGAGGTAACTACACCCTCGGTATCCCCGAACAGATTATCTTCCCCGAAATCGACATCGATAAAGTGGCTAAAATTAACGGTATGGATATCACCTTCGTTACCACAGCCCATAATGATAAAGAGTGCCTCGCACTGTTGAAAGAGTTTGGATTACCATTTAAAAATCAGAAATAAGATATGGCAAAAGAATCTTTAAAAGCAAGAGAAGTAAAAAGAGCAAAATTAATTGCTAAATACGCTGCTAAACGTCAAGAGTTAAAGAAGATCATTAATGGTAATGACTATGAGGCAAAGCAGGCTGCTATCGTGGCTCTGCAGAAATTGCCCCCCAACTCAAACCCGATCAGATTACACAACCGTTGTAAGTTAACCGGTCGTCCGAAAGGTTATATGCGTCAGTTCGGCATTTCCCGTATCAATTTCAGAGAAATGGCTTCAGCTGGTCTCATCCCGGGCGTAAAAAAAGCAAGTTGGTAACATTTAAAATTAGGAGAAAGACACTATGAATACCGATCCGATTTCAGATTATTTAACCCGAATGAGAAACGCCATCAGGGCTAATCATAAAGTGGTGGAAATCCCGACCTCTAAGACAAAACGTGAAATCACAAAGATTTTGTTTGAAAAAGGTTATATCTTAAATTATAAATTTGTCGATGACGTGCACCCCGGCATGATTAAGATCGCTCTTAAATATCATCCCACTTCCAAGTTGTCGGCTATCACCGAACTGAAACGCGTAAGCCGTCCCGGTCTTCGTAAATATGTAGGCGTTGACGAAATGCCCTCTGTGATGAATGGCCTCGGTATCGCTATCGTTTCCACTTCCCATGGCATGATGACCGATAAGGAAGCCAGAAACCAGAAAGTCGGTGGCGAAGTTTTATGTTATATTAGCTAATAGGAGGAAACAGTTATGTCAAGAATAGGTAAATTAGCCATTTCAATCCCCTCTGGAGTTGAAATTAAAAGAGACGAAAAATCAAATGTCGTCACTGTAAAGGGTCCCCTCGGTGAACTTCACCAGTATGTTGACCCCGATATTACCATGGAAGTGGAAGATGGTCACTTGAAACTGCAGCGTCCTACTGACCAGAAACGCCATAAAGCTCTCCACGGACTTTACAGAGCTCTCCTGAACAATATGGTTACAGGTGTCTCCAAAGGTTTCGAAATCAAGCAGGAAGTAGTCGGTGTTGGTTACAAGGCTGAAGCTAAAGGTCCTCATCAGCTGGACTTGAGCTTGGGTTACTCACACAACATCCTTTTCGATTTCCCCGATGAAATCAAAGTGGAAACTGTGAATGAGAAAGGTAAAAACCCCATCATTATCCTCAAGGGTATCGACAGACAATTGTTAGGCCAGGTTGCTAACAAGATCCGCTCCTACAGAAAACCCGAACCTTACAAAGGCAAAGGTATCCGCTTCGTGGGCGAAGTTGTTAGAAAGAAAGCCGGTAAATCAGCAGAAAAATAATATTGAAAATTTAAGAAGATGGCTTATAATAAGAAAGAATTCAGAAGAAACAGGATTAAAAACCGTGTACGTAGAATCGTCAACGGTACTCCTGAACGTCCTAGAATGTCCGTTTTCAGAAGCAACAAGGACATCTATGTACAGATTATTGATGATAGAGCTGGTGTTACCCTGGCATCTGCCTCATCTGTCGTTCCTGACATCAAAGCCCAGAAGGTTACCAAAACCGAAAAGTCTGCAATGGTGGGCAAATTGATCGCCGAACGCGCTAAGAACGCAGGTATTACCGCTGTCGTTTTCGACCGTAACGGCTATCTGTATCATGGTAGAATTAAATCTTTGGCCGACGCTGCCAGAGAAGGTGGTTTAATTTTCTAATACGAGGAGGAATATGTCAAACGCTAATATCAAAAGAGTAAAATCAACCGATATCGAATTCAAAGACAGATTGGTTGCAGTAAACAGAGTTACTAAGGTTACCAAGGGTGGTCGTACATTCAGCTTCTCCGCTATCGTCGTCGTTGGTAATGAAAATGGTATCGTTGGCTACGGCCTCGGCAAAGCAAAGGAAGTTTCCGCCGCTATCGCCAAGGGTATCGACGATGCTAAGAAAAACCTGATTCAGGTTCCCGTATTGAAGGGTACTATTCCTCACGCTCAGGAAGGCAAGTACAGCGGTTCTCTCGTATTCATGAAACCCGCTGCTCCTGGTACCGGTGTTATCGCTGGTGGTGCTATGCGTGCCGTCCTCGAAAGTGTTGGTGTGAAGAACGTGTTGGCTAAATCCAAAGGCTCTTCCAACCCCCACAGTGTGGTGAAGGCTACCATCAACGCCCTCGCACAACTCCGCGATCCTTATACTATCGCTAAGGTTCGTGGCGTACAGCTCGACACTGTATTCAACGGCTAAATCCCCCAAAAATAGCCTTTTTATAGGAAAGACTCTGACCAGCAGGTTGGGGTCTTTTTTTGTTTAATCTTTTAACTGTTTAATTGTTGATTTGAATTAAGAACTAAGAATTAAGAACTAAAACCACTTCAACACATCAGCAATTCAACATTCTTAACTCTTAATTCTTAATTCTTAGTTCTTAGTTTTTATTTTAATTGCCTCTTTAACTAATTTGCTAATTTGCCAATTAAATCGTATCTTTGCAGAAATTTTTTTACCATGGCCAAAGAAACTATCACCTATACCGAAGCTTTCGACGAACTCCAGCAGATTGTCCAGGAAATGGAAAATGCGGATATCTCTGTCGATGAATTGTCAGATAAAATCAAACGCTGCACGATGCTTATCAAACTCTGCAAGGATAAACTCACAAAAACTGAAGCGGAAATAGCAAAAATCATGAAAGAAGAAGAGAATTGACAATTGACAGTTGACAATTGATAATAACCTTTCTAACCCCTATCCCCTAATCACTGTAACCTGTAACCTGAAATGGAAACCCTCACCACTCCCTTGATTGAAGAATACTGCGAAGCCCATACCACAGAAGAAGGGGAACTCCTATACCGCTTGTATAGAGAAACTCATCTGAAGGCAGTGAAGCCAAGGATGATCTCCGGACATCTGCAAGGGCGCTTTTTGTCCATGGTTTCCCGAATGATGCAACCTAAACATGTATTGGAAATAGGAACTTATACTGGTTATTCGGCATTGTGTCTGGCTGAGGGACTGGCTCCTGATGGACATTTGGATACGATAGAAGTGGATGAGGAAATGGAAGAGATTATTAGTAGATATATAGGAATGTCACAATATAAGGAGAAAATACGACTCCATATCGGCGATGCACGACAGTTGATACCGACTTTTGACTGTCAATGGGACTTGGTTTTTATTGATGCGGAGAAGCGCAGTAATCGCGAATTTTATGAGATGTTGTTGCCTCGTATGAGAAAAGGCGGTGTTATGCTGATTGACAATATGCTTTGGAGTGGCAAAGTGGTAGAGCAGGGTGGGCATCTGGACTTGGATACCCAGGCCATTATGGATTTTAATGACTTTGTGCAACAAGATGAGCGAGTGAGTAATGTGCTGCTGCCCCTGCGGGATGGGATTATGATGGTGATGTGCTGACAGGTAGCAGGTAGTAGGTAGCAGGTAGCAGGGATTAGGAATTAAGGATTAGAAAGGTTAGAAAGGATGGAAGATTACAGGATGACGGATGATGGATTTTGGATTTTGAACTTTGAATTATGAGAATAGACATACTGACTTTGTTCCCCGAAATGTTTACTGGTGTCTTTGGCTGCTCCATTATCAGCAGGGCGGTCAAAGGTGGCTATTTGGAGCTGCACACACATGATATACGGGATTATAGCACCGATAAACACCGCCGTGTGGATGACTATCCCTTCGGGGGTGGGGCAGGTATGGTGATGATGGTGGAACCTATCGCTCGCTGTATCGAGAAACTGAAAGCAGAAAGGAAATACGACCTAGTGTTGTTCATGGCCCCCGACGGCAAGACTTTTGACCAGAACTATGCCAACCGACTTTCTCTAATGGATAATATTATGATATTATGTGGTCATTACAAAGGTGTTGATGAACGGGTAAGGGAATTATTCATTGATGAGGAAGTCAGCATAGGCGATTATGTGTTGTCGGGAGGTGAGATTGCGGCCATGGCTATTGTGGACGCGGTGGCCCGAATTATCCCCGGTGTGCTGCATGACGAGACTTCCGCGCTGTTAGATTCCTTCCAGGATGGGCTGCTTTCAGCTCCGGTTTATACACGCCCTGCTGACTATCAAGGACATAGAGTTCCTGACATACTACTTTCAGGCCATCAAAAGAATATTGATGAGTGGCGAATGGAACAACAATTAAAGAGAACTTCCGAACGCCGTCCAGACCTCCTGAAAGAAGAATAGAAAAAAATTTTTTTAAAAAAAACGAGAAAAAAGTTTTTTTTTGCGTTTCGTATAAAAAAAATATGTATTTTTGCATGTTGAAATTGTAGTGTACTGCAATCTCACGAATTATATATAACTATAAAAAAACCAATAAAATAGAGGAAAAAAGAAAGAAAAAATCAATAACAATTAAATTCAAAAACTTATGAAAAAACTATTATCGATTTGCTTCTTAAGCATCTTTTTAATGATGTTTGGCATGCAAGCGCAAGCGCAGGTTGACTGCTGTTTCCAGTTGTCAAATCCCGCTGCTGACACTCTCCACGGCATTGCGAATCTGCCGGGTGGTGATCTGCCTCTGTCTCATTCCATGAGTCCATTGGTATTTGGTCACACTGATGTCTATGACATGATTTTCTCAGATGCCAACTGCTTGGGTATTGATGAAGGCGCGAAAGTCTCTGTTGAACTCGAGTTGTGGTGCGATGGAGAAAATATTCTGGACGGACAGCACGATCTGAGCCGTTACTGCAATATTACGCTCCAAACGTTCTACGAAGAATTGCATTGGGTAGGTACTCCTATGCTCCAGGAAAATTATTCTTTCGTATATGAGTATCCGGGTGCTATTCCGATTTTCAGTGGTACATACAATATTAGTAATATTGCTTATGACTACTTCTACTTCAGATTTCTTACCAATACTCGTTCAAGAATCGTTGTTACCTGGAATCAGATTTTCCGTGATGTTCAGTTGATTGTTCATATCAGAGAACGTATCCATGGTACAGACAATTCTTTATATTGGAATTCTCATGTTGCTGAAAGTGAATACTACCAAATCGGTGGTCACCAGTCTCATCCTGCTAGAGTGCTCGCTTCTGACACTCTGTCAACCGATCCTATTATTGAAAGAAATGACACTATCAAGGATTGCGAACCTGTGACTGTAGGTATGCCTCCTTATACTATGGACACTACCGGTGATTATAAAATCGCTTACGTTGATACTTCATGCGGTTACAGAATCGACAGTATTGTAAATTACAACTATACTCATTACGTACATCCTACTACTCCTACTTTGTCAGATTCCAATATTACTTATTGCCAGAGATTTGGTACTCCTGACACGCTCAGACTGTTCGCTGAACCAAATCCCGCTCTGGCTGACCATGTTGACTCTATCGTTGCTTATTGGTCAACCGATGGCAGCACTTTTGCTGAATCTGAATACCTGATTCCAGAAACAGATGTTCTCTTCTCAGGTCCTGATACAACATTATATTATTATGTAAAACGTCATGACAATGTAACGGGCTGCGAAAGTGAAGTGGATACTTTCGGAGTTAAAATTACTCCTATCCCGGCTGATCCTGATGTGGCAAAACGTATTATTGAATATTGCGTTGGTGACTCAGCAGTAGCATTGAGCTATCCCGCTCCTATTGGACAACTGGTACTTTGGGGCTTGACACCTGACGATGTGATGGATACCACTTACATTCCTTCAACTGCAACTCCTGATACTTTGGTTTATTATCTGAGACTTCAGGATACGACCACTGTTAACCAGTGTGTCAGCGACGGTTACGATTCAGTTATCGTTAGAATCTTCGCTAACCCGGTTGTGACAGTTACTGCAGACAATGACACCTTGTGCTTCGCTGAAAGCGCAACCTTGAAAGCAGAACCCACCAACCTCACTACTTATCAGTGGAAACAAAACGGTACTGCTATCTCAGGTGCAACCGATACTACTTATATATATACAAATAATGTTACTACTGAAACTACTTTCACTTTCAGAGTTGATGTAACAGAAGCTCATGATTCAGTATCTTGTGCTGCTCATGACACTATCAATATTTTGGCTTATCCTGAAATCGGTGCTCCTACTGCAGTTCGTGGTGACACCTCTATCTGCGGTCCTGGCGATGTGACTCGTGAAGTTGCTGCCGGCACTAATGGTACTACCGCAAGATGGTATAAATCTGATAAAACCACTGTTATCGCAGAAGATACTTTAATTTGTACTATTCATTTCGATTATACAGATAGCGTTTTCGTTTCTTCTTTGAATGAATATGGTTGCGAAACTCCAGATTCAAATTGGTTGAAGATTACAGTTACTGTTGACACTATTCCAACCGTTGTTTTGAGTGCTGACAATAACGCTGAAGTTTGCGCTGGATCAGACATGATGATTCGTTCAACAGTTACTCCTTTATATGCTCCTGTTATTTACGCATGGACTGGTACTGGTTTACAAGCACCGTTGAATGAAGATAGCGTTCGTTTCAACCATACTGTTGCTGGTCAATATATCGATACTTTGACAGTTACAGATGCTCACGGTTGTATCGGTATGGATACTATCCTTGTTACAGTTGACACTCTGCCTGTTATCGTATTGAATGTTAACTACACTATTCAGGACGACAACTACTGCGTAGGTCACAATGGTGAAATCATCTTCACTACTCCTCAGTATGTGAACTACAGCATTGACAGTGGCTTGACTTGGCAGGCTTATCCTGACTCAGCATTCTTGGCACTGCCTGTTGGTGAATATCATTTAGTTGTAGAAGATGGTAATGGTTGCAAGAATAATCCTGTAAATACCGATTCTATTAGAGATGCTAGAGTTGATATCGTTATGACTCTGGAAGCTGACACTAACACTCACTGCCAGGCTCCTTATGGTGGTTCAATTACTATCACTTCTGTTACTCCGGCTGACGGTGAATATCATTATTGTATAGTATCTCCCTCAAACGATACTACAGCATTCCAGACTGATACTGTATTCACTGAACTTATCCATGGTAAATATACTGTGATTATTGAAGATACAGTTACGGGTTGTATCGTTACTGATACGATAACTGTTCCTACAAATCAGATTCTGCCCACCGCTTCCTTCGTAGGTCCTAATTTGATATGCTATCTTGACTCTACTACCACATTTGGTCTTACCTATTCAGACACAAATGTAGTCTTCAGAGAATGGGGCTATATTGGTTCTGCAGATTCTTTGGCTGATATGATGAAGTACACAGAGAGCTTCGTATTAGGTGGTTTCCCCGCTGGTAAACATATCTTCATTGCTAATTTCGAAGATACAATTACCCACTGTACAAGCACTCGCCGTGATACTGTACGTGTAAATAGTGTGAACATCAATTTGGTTACTACTCCTGATTATACTGTTTGTGCATACGATACCATTACTGTTTACAGTATTTATTATCCTCAAGAACCGACTGAAGATACTATTGTTACCTACTTATGGTATAATGGTAACCATGTTCAGTACAAGGCTCCTGGTGTATATGATACTGCTATCGTAATTCCTTCTGTATCCAGCAACTATATTTCACTCGTTGCTTACGATAACCATGGATGTCACAATACCTTCGGTAAGACTATGAGCGTATGGCCGTTGCCAGAACTGACTGTTTCAGGAAAACTTGACTATTGCCAAGACGCTATCACTTCTATTGCTGTTACAGCTACTTCAGCTCCTGATTACCATTATGTATGGGATACAACAGGTGTCACTGTTAAGGATGAAACTAAAGCTACTCCAAGTGAATTGAACATGAATGTTGGTAAAACTGACTATAGTGTTCATGTGACAGTTACTGACAATAATGGTTGTATTTCTCGTGACACAATTGATATCAATGTAATAGAAATTCCAGGTGCTCCTGTATTTGTTCCGGATACTCAATACTTCTGCGATAATAATGTATCAATAATTGGTAAGAGTCAATTGTCTCCTACAATTGGTACATTCTCATGGTTGGGTGGTCTTGACCCTGAAACAGAGAAAGTAACAGGTGATTATGCCGCATTCTATACTAATACCGAAAATGGTGTATCTTGTTATTCAGATACGACAAACCTTAGAGTTGATGTTGCAGGTGCTCCTGTTTTTGCTTGCGAGGTAAGATACAACAGTGAAACAACTGCTGATACTGCTCATGTAAGATGCTACGATCCTTCTGCAGGTGATACTTTGCACATTGTTGTTAATCCTGCTCCATCAGCTTCATTGAAATATGTTTACAGTGTAAATGGTATGGATACCACTAATACTTTTATCTTAAGTGATACTATTCCTGGTACCTATACATATACAATTCATGTTTCTGATACTGCTATTTACACTAATACTAAGTGTTATTGGGATACTACATTCGTATACACATTCAAGATTAATGCTCTGCCAGCAGTTCCGGATAACTTCCCGAATGCATTCGTAACCACTGGTGATTCCACAATCTTCTATTGCCAAGGTAGTCATCCTGTTTACGATTTCAATTTACCGATTAATACTATAGCTACTTATAATGGAAGTGCTACCGCTCCCGATACTGCTGCAGACAATGTTGTATTTGTACTCACAGACACATTGACTCATTGTACAAACACATTCTATTTTGATATCGTTGAAGTTCCTACTCCGGAGATTGTTTTGACTTCTAATTTGGCAGATGATTGTAGCGATACTTTGATTGGTAAAGTTATTGCTAACGTTACTCCTAATACTTATGATGGTACTTTTGAAAGAGTGTACACATGGTGGAACAATACTACTAATCCATACGCTACACATACAAGAACTATCAATACTGATACAGTTGATTATACCTTTATTGCTAATGTTGATACAATTGTATATGCTCATATGACTATTAACGCAGCAAGTGGTCCTGCAACTTCATATTCAGCTTCTTGTGCAAGCAACGATACTAGCTTCAGCATCCACTTCCAGCCTGCACCTGACATGCCTAAGTTGAATCCTACTTATTCAATGTATATCGATAGTGCTAATGCTGCTTACTGTTATGACGCAACATTCGATACTATTACAACAAGTGACTTTATCACTTCAACAGGTGCAACAGTTCATATTGTTGGTTATACAACAATTGATACTGCAGGTATTTACAAAGTTGTTGCCAATAACGACTTGGCTCCTTATTGCCCGAGTGATACTTTGATCTTCACTGTTACTAGAAACCGTGAAATCAAGGCTCCTGCAAACTTTGCAGATTATGGTGATAAGATTTATTATTGCGAAGGTACTAAACCTCTTTATGACTTTGGTACAGCTGAAAACGCCAATGACAGTCTTGTTTACTTCAAGGGTACAACTCCTTTGCTCACAGCTCCTGACACAGCAGGTAATTACACGCTGACTATCTATGACAAAGCTTCAGTTGTTACTCCTAAGTGTTCAAAAGACTTCCCATTCGAAATCATTGAAGTTCCCACTCCTACAGCTACTGTAACTCCTCATGCTAACTGGATTGACACTACAAAGGTTTGTGAGGGTACTACCATTGACGTAGACTTAGACTTTACAATCACTCCAAGTGTTACCTATACTGCTAAAGAAACTTTCGTATGGGAGGGTGTTACTTCAACTGATGCAACTGGTCATTTCACAGCAACTCCTGCTGCTGACACTGCAGTATCATTCTCATACACTTTGAAGGATACTATCGGTGCTGGTATTCATGGCATTGCTTGTCCGTTTACATACGACAGTACAATTCATTACATTTTCTATGCAACTCCAGATAAACCTGTTTACACTGGTGATACTTCATTCTGTGCTGGTGACACTGTTTACGTGACTGAAAATGAATTCACATTTGCAACAGGTTTTGAGTTGACAACTGACAATACATTGCCTGATACTATCTATGCAGCTTCTAAGACTATTACTGCTAGTGTACATTATCCTGACTTCACTACATGTAAGAGCAATGATACGATTATCAATATCGTAAGACATGAACTTCCTGCAGTGAAAGTTACTCCTAAAGATACTACAATATGTATTTATGATACTGTTAAATTCACTGCTACTGGTGCTACTACTTATGCTTGGTCAACTGGTGAAACCACTGATTTCATCATGGCTACCGACACTGCTAAGTATGTTGTGACTGGTACTGACGATTTCGGTTGTGTGAATACTGATACTGCAGAGCTGAAATACTTCGACGTTTATACTATTAAACTGAGCAATGACTCAACCGTATGTCTTGATGAAAAGGCTAATATCTCTGCTATTGTAACTGGTACTACTGGAGATTTCACTTTGACATGGTATAAAGACACTGCTACTACTCCTTTGTTTGGACCTGCCTCATTTGCTTCTGGTGTAGAAGATTCACATGTGGTCACTCCTGATACAAGTGAGATTGTAAACGGTATGCCAGTTCCTACTTTGTATAAACTTGAGGTTGAAGATAGTCATCATTGTATAAGCAGTGCTGAAAGAAATGTGATCAGAATTGCTTCTACCGATAGACCTCAGTTTGAATTCCGTGCAATCGGTGGTACAGAGTCTATCCGTTATATGGAAGCTGTTTCTGGTGACCAGTCTGCATTTGAAATGTATATCAAGAAGAATTGTTGGGATGATGGTGTGAAGGTGTTCGTTGACTTCCAAATTTACAAGGATGGTGTTCCGATGACCAAGGCTGAATTGGCTAACACTTTGGATGACTACATTGGTTCATACAATACCAGCTATTCATTCGACTTGACTCAGAACGCTCCTGCTATTACTTATCAAACTATGGAATCATCCAACTACAATGATGCTGCTAACTTCTTCCCGCAGTCAGAGTTCATGGATGGTACTATGTATGACTACGACTGGTTCTGGATGCACTTCATCTCTGAACGTAAGATTACGGTTAACTTGGGTGCTTGGAAACCTAACTCAGCTGGTATCTATACATTCCACTATGCAGTGATCGTTGCTGGTCCATTCTCATCACAGAACGGTTCTATTTACAGTGGCCTCCAGAGAATCGGTGGTTACGGTTCACACAGTGGTTTGGCTGTAAAAGATACTATTGCATACGATTTCTTCACTATCTATGTTGATACTACTTACGTTGGTTCTTCTACAGACTTCGATTTCGTTGCACCTGCTGTTGTTACAACAACTGAAGAAGCTCCTGTAGAAAAGATCGATATGAATGTATATCCGAACCCAGCTTCTAACTATGTAAATGTTGTTCTGAGTGGTGTTAAGGGTCAAACTATGATTACTGTTCACGATATGAGCGGTAAGGCCGTTAGCAACATGAGAGTTGATGTTGATGATAACGATCAGATTATCAACTTACCAGTTGACAACTACTCACAAGGCATCTACTTCATCAAGGTTGTCAATGGCAACGCTGTGATGACTAAGAAGCTGATCATTGCTAGATAATAAATGTAACTAGCAAATAACTAAAAAGGAGTTGCGTCCTACGACGTGACTCCTTTTTTTGTAAAAGCAATATTGATCATGGAGAATTTTTACAACGGGCGTTTTCTTCGTTTTCTGTTATCAACTTATTGGCATAGGTTGATAGTGGTTTTCGTCTTTAATATTCTTGCCGTTGCTTTTTCCATCCTTTCTCTGATGTTGATTGAGCCTTTTGTCGCTATCCTCTTTGGCATGGATTTATCACGTTTAAGCGTGTTAGGTTCTTTCATGATGAATATGCTTTCTTCGGTCATAGATATCCAGGCAGCAAGCCAACAGGTGACCGGATTGGTTATCTTGGCCGTTTTATTTTTCTTCCTGAAGAATTTCTTCACATTTATGGCCCAATGGTTTATGGCTCCCGTTCGTAGTGATGTGGTGAGAAATATCCGTAACGCCATTTTTGATAAGATTTTGATATTGCCACTTTCATACTTCACAGACCAAAAGAAAGGGGATGTTATCTCATGTGCGGTCAATGATACGCATGAGATTGAATATACGGTTTTGTCGGCACTTAAGCAGTTCTTAACCGAACCGTTGACCATTTTGATGTACATGGTGGCTCTTTTCATTATTAGCCCCCGTTTGTCATTGTTTGTGTTGGTGTTGCTGCCTATTGCCGGTTTTGTTATTTCTTCGATATCCCGCTCACTTAGAAAACATGCTAAGTATTCAAAGGAATATTTGGGCAGTTTATTGTCCCATGTAGAGGAGACACTTTCGGGTCTTCGTATTATTAAAGCTTTCAATGCGTTTAAGCATGCCGAAAGCTCCTTTAATAGGAGCAACAAGCATTATACGCTTTTGCAACGCAGAATTTATCGCAAGGTGGATTTGGCCTCACCGCTGAGCGAGTTTATGGGTATCACACTTGTCATGATAATTTTGGTGTTCGGAGGAATGTCGGTGATGCGTCAAGGTAGCACGCTCTCTCCAGAATTATTCATTACTTATATTGCCTTGTTCACACAGATCATCAATCCGGCTAAAAACTTCTCCACAGCTTTTTCAAACTACCGTAGAGGTTTGTCCGCAATGGACAGACTTAAAGAGATTCTGAGTGCTGATGAGTTGATTTTAGAGCAAAAAGATGCGCTTCCTTTGAAAGAATTCAAGCATGCTATTACGATTGAGCATTTGTCATTTTCTTATGCGCAGCAGGAAATATTGCATGATATTAATCTGTCAGTATCCAAAGGCACATTGATCGCATTGGTGGGTGCTTCTGGTGCGGGCAAATCTACTTTGATGGACCTTTTGCCGCGTTTTTATGACCCGAGCGAGGGGTTTGTTGCCATTGATGGTGTGGACATCCGGAATTACAAAATAGACCATCTGCGCTCCCAATTTGGAGTGGTTTCGCAGGATGTCATTTTATTCAATGATACTGTGGCCAATAATATCGCTTTTGGCTTGAAAAATGTTTCTCAAGAAAGTATTATCGAAGCGGCAAAAACCGCCAATATATATGATTTTATCGTTTCTTTGCCGGAAGGCTTTGATACTAATATTGGAGATCGTGGAGTGAGTCTTTCCGGTGGTCAGCGACAACGCCTGAGCATTGCTCGCGCCGTGTTACGTAATGCTCCGATTTTATTGCTCGATGAGGCTACTTCAGCCATGGATACCGAATCGGAGAAGTTGGTGCAGGAGGCTTTGGACAAGGTTATGCAAAACCGAACAGCCATAGTAATTGCCCATCGTTTGTCCACTATTCAGCATGCCGATTGTATCTATGTGATGGAAGAGGGCCGAATAGTAGAGCAGGGCACCCATGAAGAGTTGATGGTCCAGAACGGCCGCTATGCCAAACTCGTCCAGATACAGAACAATTGACAGCAATAATTAATAGTTAGCAGTTAGTAGTTAGCAGTTAGCAGTTAGTAGTTAGTAGTTAGTAGTTAGTAGTCGTAATGAGTATTTGGAGTGAATATAGAGTTATGAATAGTATTTAGTAATTAGTATGTTATTCTTGTTAATCTCCCACCCATATTATCAATAACTATCAATTCTTAATTATCAATTATCAATTGTCAATTGTCAACTTATAATTCCTAACCTCTAACCCCTAATCCTTAATTCCTAACCCCCTAATCTCTAAGTTATGTCAAAGAACAAGCTGGCTCGTTTCGCCGAGAATGAAACTTTCACCAATTTATTTCAGCATACTTCCTATAACATTCGTGAGGATGGTTTTCCGATGAAAGGCAAATGGGGAAGTGAGTATTTCCATAATGACCATCCCATCGTGTTGGAGTTAGGTTGTGGCAAGGGAGAATATACCATTGGTCTTGCCCAACGTTATCCCGAGATGAATTTTATTGGGGTTGACCGCAAGGGTGCCCGCCTGTGGCGTGGTTGCAAAACGGCGTTGGAAATGCAACTCCCCAATGTCGCATTTTTGCGTACCGCCATTGATGATATATTTTATTATTTTGCTGAAAATGAAGTCAGCGAGATTTGGATTACCTTTCCAGACCCTCAGCCTACAAAAGAACGTAAACGCCTTATGTCGCCTAATTTTGTGGCCAAATACAAGCGTTTTTTGAAACCAGGAGCCTCGATGCATTTGAAAACGGACAGTCGTTTGCTATATGACTATATTAAAGAGATTATTCCCCAGCAGAACTGGCAATTGATAGAGGATGTGGAGGATGTATATGCGACAGGCGTACAATCTATTTTGACGGAGATACAGACCTTTTACGAGAAACATTGGTTAGCGGGGGGAAGCACCATTTCTTATGTGCACTGGCAAATATAAAAGAAGTTGTTATTGAGAGCATAAAAAAAAGGTTGGATTTGAATCCAACCTTTTTTTGTGATAAGATATTTAAGATACCTTACTATTCATTTCTTTTCACACATCTAACGCTCAAACCACGGCCTGCATTTACTGTATTGATGAGCAAAGTGGGGCAGGTGAGTGTGATGGAGCAGCAGGTTCCTTTCTTATAAATGGGCTCACCTTCGCAAGTCCAGAAATAAGCTTCACCCAACAGATTGTAATAATAGAATTCTTGGTCGGTGTAGTAACCAGCACCCACAGCGCCGAAGCCAGAAGCGTCGGTACCAGCTATGTCTGGCAACCAGGTGCTTGCGTCGCTTGATTTGATGTTTTTCACGCCACCAGCAGTTGTTACCATGTTAACGTATGCGTCTGCGGTCGGAAGAGCCCAGCCTGTAGGACAAATACCTTGAACGTAGGGTTTGTTGGTTTTCGGATCGGTGACAGTAGCGGGATCGGTAGTGGCATTTTCTGCCAAACCTACTGCAGAATACCAAGTATAGAGTCTGCCGAATTTGGTTTCATTGGCGGGATCATCTTGATATACATAGCTGTTACCTGTTACACCGGTTACAGTTCTCAGGTTGGTCTTGGTCCAGCATTCGCAGCCAATACGTACGCTTTCATATTCAATACCATCAGCATCGGTAGCTTTTACATCACCACCGCAAGGAGGATACATCACAACATATTTCTTGGGGAATTCAAGGTAGTTTCCACAAGGACTTGTAAGTTTCCAAATGATAGTGTGTTCACCACCGCTGATACGACCTAAAATTGTACCTTCATTGACAGTTCCACCATAAGGTGCATCGTTGGTTAAGGTCAAATCGCTTTTAGCGTAGGGGCTGCTACTTGTAACGTCATAATCAGGAGTTTTTACATAATAAAGGGTATCGCATACACCATAGTACAGGGTAATGGTATCGTTTTTGTCGTCAAAATCGATATCAGCTGCAGTAATACCAGGAATATCACTTTTCACATTTACAGTAGGGGTGTAAGTATTTCCGCAATAAGTTTCAATGGTAGCTGTTACAGGTACTGTAGCGTTGTTTGCCATTGCAGTTCCGGCTGTGGGATTCTGCGAATATGATTTGATAAAGTTGCAGTCGTGTTTGAAAGCTTTTTCGAGGGTGTCTTGCAGGTCAGGAATTGTATATTCACAGGTGGAAGATTTGAAATCACCCATAGTTTCAGTGATGAAAGTGGGAGTAGGTTCAACAGGGCTTGTGAAGGATCCTGACTTAGATTCGCTCTTACATCCGTTCACATCTTCTACTATCAATGAGTAATTGTATATATCTCCACAGCTACTAGCGGTAATAGTGTCAGTATCGTATGGGGATCCTGTGGAAGATCCATGCCAATAATAGGAGGTGATAGCTCCATCGCCTATGGTGATGTCTGCAGTAATATAATACTCTGTAACTCCAGGGCAGGTGTCGTGAGGAGTAAGGGAGTTGATAACAGGAAGAACGTAGGTGCTGAAATCCCATTGGTTAGCAGGGATGGAGTCGCAACCAGCCAATCTGATAGTATAGCGGTAGCTGATGTCTGAGGTCAGGCTTGTGATGTTCACAGCATATTCATGTGATGTTGCGCCGCTGATGTTGGTCCAGGTTGCGCCATTGTCGGTTGATTCTTGCCATTGGATTTCTACGCTTGCGCCGCTTTGGATGTAAACTTTACTTGTATCCAAAGTTGTCGTTACAGCACTGCCATAGCAATATTTTTTAGGATCTGCGGATTTTACCTGACCAGGATTTACGGTTCCAGGGTATTGTAAGGTCAATACATTGGATTCCACACTTTCGCAATCTGAATAAAAAGTGCGTTTATAATAGGTTAATCCAGTGTTGCCCATATAGATAGGAGTATAAGTATTGTTTGTTGCGTTGTCTATTGCGGTCCAAGTTGTGTTGTCTGTAGATTTCATCCACAAGTATTTGCCATTGCCAGTAGCATCTGTATTGCTGGAGAAAATCTTTGAGGTATCACCAGCATTACAGGAGATAATGTCAGCAGTAATGGAACCTGGGGTGATAATACCCTTTACAGTAACTGTTACGGTGAAGTCGTCGGTATTGCTTCCGTCTGTGGCGGTAACATTGTAAACCACATCGGTATTGGCGGTATTGGTACTTGTGAGTGTACCACTAACTTCAGTTGCTCCACTACCGGCTGCTGTACCTGTGATACCTGTCACTGAAGGAGCAGACCAAGAATATGTTGTACCTGTAGGAATTGTACCAGTTGGAGTAACGGAGAATGTTTCACCAGAGCAAATTTCAGCGGTCATGTCGTTAACGTTCAGTTCGGGGGGAGTCATATAGGTGATAATAACATATCCATTGGCACCATCACCACCGTATTCACCACCAATACCAGTACATTCGGCGCCAGATCCACCACCACCGTAGTTGCCACCAGTATTTCCCTTTCCGATAATTACTTTAGGATCTGCGCCTTTACCGCCATAGTTGGAGGTTGCCGCACCACCAGCGTTGGTGGCACCATTTTTACCATTTCCAGATGAACCTGCTGCACCACCACCACCACCTGGTTCTTGGAACCACAAAGCGGCTGCTTCTCCATTTCCACCCTTTCCGCCGGCATATTTAGTATCTCCTATACAGTCGGCGATAGCACCACCTGCGGCACCACCTGTGGTGTTTTCTCCTTTTACTGTTTTACCACCAGCAGCTCTCACAACGATAGAACCCCCTACTGTTGCGTATGAGTCGCCACCATGTACTTGGTTTCCGTCTGTTGCCCATGCATGACCACCAGCTCCGACCACAACACTAACGGTTTGTCCGCCCGAAACGGATACTACTTTCTTGGCGTATGCGCCACCGCCACCGCCACCGCTCAATTGGAAAAGGACTCCTTTACCATGAACATAGCCGCCGGCACCACCACCACCAATACATTCAATGGTGATTTCAGTTACTCCAGCAGGAACTTTCCATGAACCGCTAGTTGTAAATGACTGTGTCATTTCCACTGATCCCGATTGTGCAAAGGTCATTCCTGTAAAGAACAGAAATGCCATTGCCAAGGATAAATGTTTGAATTTTGTGAATTTTGATTTCATAAATGTTTAAATTAGTTGATATTTTTGTTTAATTTTCTCTATAATTGCTTTTTATTTACAATATGATTATTATAGTAACACAATTCGCAAAGATAATACATTTTTTTCAATAAAAACACGTTTTTTATTTTTTTTCATAAAGAAAAGTTTAAGAAGGCTTAAACAAGTGAAACTGCTTACAGAATAAGGGATTCTGAAAAAAAGTTATCAACAATTTTTAGACTTATGAACATCTTCCATGGCACGGATGACCCCTTTTTTTTGGAAGAAATTTTTCGAAAAGTTTCAAAGTGATAATTCATTTTTCTTAGTATTGCCAGTTATTTCCTTGAAACTTATCATTAGTATTTTCCACGATTCATTCCATCATAACATTTTTTAAGAAAAATATTCTTCATTCAAAAAAAATGTGTAAGTTTGTATGTCCAAAAATATTGATGGATGTTTGATATAATTAATTGAAAATCAAATATATAACAAATTAAGTTTTTTTAACATATTTAACTTTTTAAGCTTATGAAAGACATTTTTGAAAGAATTAAAGAGACTCCGGGTCCCCTTGGTCAGTATCAGGCTAATGCCGACGGTTATTTCATGTTTCCCCGTTTGGAAGGCGAAATCGGCCCCGAGATGGTGTTTAACGGCAAGAAAGTGCTGAACTGGAGTTTGAATAATTACTTGGGCTTGGCCAATATGCCCGAAGTTCGTGAGGCAGACGCCCAGGGTGCCCGCGATTTCGGTATGGCAGCTCCCATGGGAGCCCGTATGATGTCGGGTGATACCAAATATCATAAGCAATTAGAGCAGGATTTGGCTCATTTTGTAGGTAAACCCTATGGCTATCTGGTTAATTTCGGTTATCAGGCTATGATTTCCATTATCGATGTGCTGACCAGCCGTCGTGATGTGATTGTATATGACTCTGAATCTCACGCTTGCATTATGGATGGTCTGCGTCTGAGCTTCGCCAAGAGATATGTGTATCAGCATAATGACATGGAAAGCTTGCGCAAACAGTTGGCTCAGGCTTGCAAATTGGCTGACGAGCAAGGTGGTGGCGTATTGGTGATTACTGAAGGTGTGTTCGGTATGGCTGGCGACCTTGGCAACTTGGCTGGTATCGTGGCACTGAAGAAGGAATTCCCCTTCCGTCTGCTCATCGACGATGCCCACGGTTTCGGTACAATGGGACCCAAAGGTGACGGTACTGCCGCTCATTTTGGTGTAATTGACGAACTGGATGTGTATTTCGCCACTTTCGCCAAGAGTATGGCCGGCATCGGTGCTTTCGTGGCTTCCGAGAAATATGTGGTGGATCATCTGCGTTTCAACATGCGTTCACAGATTTTCGCCAAATCACTGCCTATGCCGATGGTGATTGGCGCTATGAAACGTCTGGAACTCATCAAGACCCGTCCTGAAATCCGCGAGAAATTGTGGACTATTGCCAACGCGCTGCAGAGCGGCTTGAAAGCCGAAGGTTTCGACTTGGGCAAAACCCAGTCACCCGTAACTCCGGTTTACTTGAAGGGCGACCCAGGTCAGGCTACCAACTTGATTGTCGATCTGCGCGAAAATCATGGTATTTTCTGCTCAATGGTACTCTATCCTGTTGTGCCTAAGGGTGTGATCATGCTGCGTATCATTCCGACCGCTGCTCACACGATGGAACATGTCAACCGCACCATTGAGGTCTTCAAAGAAATCAAGAAGAAACTGGATGCAGGCGAATACAACAAGCCGATTCCGCAGATGAGCTTGGTGAGAGAGTAATACGTGAGTATGTGAAGACGGGGAGACGCTCACTGCGTGAGCTCAGGGAGTTATGCTTCGCATAAGGGGAGTTTCGCACTTCGTGCTCAAGGGGAGTTTTTTAATGTGCTAATTAGTTAATGTGCTAATGTGCCAATTGAATAAATTGACAATTGACAGTTGACGATTTGAATTTTGAATTCTCCCCCCAACCCCTAATCACTGACCCCTGACCCCTGTAACCTGAAACCTATTAATTGTCAATTATTAATCGAATATGAAATACTCTATTGTTTGTAAAAAATGCGGGCATGTGACGGAAAATTTCGCCCAGTGGCTGGCACAGGACCAGTGTTGTCCGGAATGTGGCAGTAACCACGCTGATGTCCGCTATACCGCTGATTATGCCAAATTGCCGGAACTGTACAAGCAGTCTGCCGACAGCTTCTGGCTGTATTTCGACTATCTGCCTTTGGAACATCGCGAGAATATCATTTCTTACGGCGAAGGTGCTATTCCCATTGAGGAATGGGATTTTATGGAGAAATACGCTTTGGAGAAATTTGGCATTCACTGTAAAGTGATGGTTTATCGTAACGACCTGAATGGCGGTACGAATACCTTCAAAGATGTGGCCGCATCGTTAGCTGCATCAGTCTTCAAGGAAAATGGCGTGAAGGAGTTCTGTGTGGCCTCAACGGGCAACACGGCTACCGCTTACAGCAGATATCTGGCCAAAGCAGGCGTGAATTTCAACGTGTTTGTACCGGAATGTGTGTGCAAAGACACGGTAGAAGAAATCAAATCGCATGGACAGCACATCCATATTGCGGATGGCGACTATGCATACGCCAAGAAGTTGGCCGCTGCATACCACAAGGACAACCATGTGCTGATTTCCGCAGGCAATATCGACCCGCTGCGTGTAGAGGCCAAGAAAACCATGGTCTTCGAGTTCATGCGTCAGCTGGGCCGTATGCCCGATGTGTATGTGCAGGCTGTGGCTGGTGGCACGGGTCCCATCGCTGTCGATAAGGGTGTGCGTGACATCTCACCGGTATTTCCGGAAGTAAAGCTGCCGCGTATGCTCTTAGTGCAGCAGGATACCTGCGATCCTATGGTGCAGGGCTGGGAGAATGCCGTGAAAGCAGGCTTCCCCGAAGGCTACGAGAAAAATTATCCGGTGATTGACAATCCGCAGACTAAGGTGTCGATTCTGTCCACAGGCAATCCGGGTATGTTCCCAATTGTGGCACCTATTGTTCGCAAGAGCGGGGGTACATTCTTGAGAGTGAAAGAGTCCGACTTGGTGGATTTGGCCCGTCTGGTGAAGAAAGAACGCAATGTTGTTTTGGGTCCCGCTTCCATCGTCTGTCTGGCAGGTTTTTACCAGGCTTTGGAGCAGGGTGAAATTCACGATGGCGAGATGTTGCTGATGAATACTGGTGAAGGTGCCGCTCGTGCTAAGGATTTTGCCAATTCATTGTAAAACAAATTTTTATGACTAATTGGTTTCAGGATAAGGTGGTCTGGATCACTGGTTCCTCATCGGGTATCGGTGAGGCGACAGCCTATCGTTTTGCACAGGAATCTGCCAAGCTGATTCTGACCGCCTTAGAAGAGGATATCCTCTTGAAAGTGAAGGAGAAATGCTTGTCATTGGGTGCTCCTGCGGTGGAAATTCTGCCTTTTGACTTGTCGCAGACTGAACAGTTGGAGGACTTGGCCTCCAGAGCTTGGGACAGCTTCGGCAGGATTGACGTGTTCTATAACAATGCGGGCATCAGTCAGCGTGCCACTACTATTGAGACGCAGATGAGTGTTATCCGCAAGGTAATGGATATTGACTATTATGCGCCAGTAATTCTGACCAAGGTGGTACTGCCGAAGATGATTGCGCAGGGTGGGGGACAGTTAGTGGTAACCACCAGCATTGCTGGCTTGTTCGGCTTTCCGTTGCGTTGCGCCTATTCGTCGGCCAAGCATGCTTTGTACGGCTTTTTCGAGACTGTGCAGGCGGAGTATTATAACCAAAACATTCGTGTTACCATCGTTTGCCCAGGCAGGGTGAGAACCAACATTTCCTTCTATGCTTTGGAGAAAGACGGTTCCCGTCATGGCAAATTAGATGCTGGTCAGGCTGGCGGGGTTACTCCTGAGCAAGCTGCCAACAAGATTGTCAAGGCTGTGTACCGTAAGAAACGCGAGATATTGGTGGGCCGCAAGGAGTTGCTGATGGCGTACATCAAGCGCTTCTTCCCGGGACTGGCAGCGAGGATTGCGAGGAGCATTAAATCGATGTAATGATGGGGGAGTCTCGCACTTTGTGCTCGAGGGGAGTCATGCTGCGCATGAAGGGGAGTCTCACTGCGTTCGAGGGGAGATGAACTAAAAACTAAGAATTAAGAACTAAAAACTATAAACAATTCAACAGTTCAACAATTCAACATTCTTAACTCTTAATTCTTAATTTGATTAGCACATTAGCACATTGAAATATATGAACAAAAACTATTTCTTTTCAGGAATCCAGCAAGTTGGTATCGGAGTGGAGAACTTCGAGCAGGCTTGGAAGTGGTATATCGACATGTTTCAGATGGACATTAAGATTCTGGAAGATGATACCGTGGCGGAGCACATGTTGCCTTACACGGGACAGTCGCCGCAGAAACGCCATGCCTGCGTCGCTATCAACCTGCAAGGCGGTGCTGGTTTTGAGATTTGGCAGTATTCCGAACGTAAACCGCAGCCGGTGTCTTTTGACATCCAAGTTGGCGACCTCGGGGTATTTGTGGCCAAGTTAAGATGCTTTGATATAGAGGCTTTTCATCAGCAACTTACGTCGAAATACGATAAGGTGGGCCCGATTGCGATAGCTCCTGACGGACATAAGACTTTCTTTCTCGAAGACCCCTTTGGCAACTATTTCCAGGCGGTGGAGGATGATTTCGTCTGTGTGAAAACAGGCTATCCCTCAGGTGGTGTGGTTGGCATGATGGTCGGTGTGACCGATGTGGAAAAGGCCTTGGTGGTATATCAGGATATACTGGGCTTCGACACCATTATGTATGACAAGACGGGAACTTTTGAGGATTTAGCTTTCCTTAGAGCTGGCGATCAGCAGTACAGAAGAGTGTTGCTGACAAACAAGCAGCCAAGGAAAGGCCCATTCTCAAGTCTTTTCGGTCCTGGCTATATTGAGTTGGTGGTAGCTTTGGAGCATCAGCCCCGCAAGATATTCGAAGGCCGCTACTGGGGTGACCCTGGTTATATCCAGATTTGCATGGATACCATCAACATGAGGGAGTTGGAGGCTTATTGCCAGTCCAAGGGCTTCCCCTTTACGGTGGACAGCTGTGCTGGTCAGAGCCAGTTCGACATGGGCGAGGCTTCAGGTCATTTTACCTATATTGAGGACCCCGATGGCACGTTGATAGAGTTTGTGGAGACCTATAGAATACCTGTTGCCCGTAAACTTCATTTATTCATCGACTTGTTGAAGCGTGACCGTACCAAGGCATTGCCGAAATTTTTCTACAAGCTGATGAGATTCAATCGAATTAAAATGCAATAAAAATGGGAAATTTGCATGATTTACTGATGCAGGATATCCGCTTTGAGGAGGCCTTGAAAGCCTGTATGAACTGCGGTGTCTGCACGGCTATCTGTCCTGCGGCGGAGTTCTATGACTACGATCCACGCCGTATCTGCGATACGATTCAACGGCAGGATGAGGCGGAAATTGAGAATCTGCTTCGCTCCGAAACTATTTGGTACTGCGGTCAGTGCATGTCTTGCAAGCCGCGCTGCCCGAGAGGAAATATTCCAGGAGAGGTGATATCTGTTTTGCGGAAACGCTCACAGGAGTTAGGCTATTTCAAGGATAGTGTGATGGGGCGTCAGCAGGTGGAAATTATGAAAGGTTGCGGCTCCAATATCTTGAATATTGGTTATTGTGTACATCCTGATACGGTTGACCCAGAGTATCATCCTGAACAGGGTCCCATTTGGGCATGGTATCGTGAGAATATCGAAGAGATAGCCCCGAAATTAGGTGCCAACTATCATGGTGACGGTCCCGGTGCGCTTCGTAAGATTCGTGAGGAAAACTTGGAGGAAGTGCGTAGAATTTTCGAGGTGACAGGTGGCATGGAATTACGTAAAAAAGTGTTGGAGGGCGAGAAATGAGAAATCTGAAATTTGGTTTTGCCATCTCAACACCGCGTTCTATCAACATGGATGTGGCGGATAACCGGCTGTTGAAACAGTTGGAGGCAGAGGTGCCATCATTCAAGCGCTGCATGAATTGCGGTGCCTGCTCGGCTACTTGCTCTGCCCGTCAGTTCACCGATTATAACATCCGAAGGATTCATTCTTTGTTCAGAATGCAGCAGTATCAGGATTTGGAAAAAGAACTGAGACCCTGCATGTTATGTGGAAAATGCACCTTGGTGTGCCCCCGTGGGGTAAATCTTCGTTCGATGATTATGAATATGAAAAAAATATTGACAGACCCAAAACGGAAAGACAATGAGTAAGTATTTCAGTCCCTTTGTGATTCCGTTCTGCATCGGCGTAGTGCTGCTGTTTGCCATCTGTATTTGGAAGTATATCAGGTGGTATCGCGGCTTTGACCGTTTGCAGCGGGCTATTATCAAGAAAAATATCCTCTCTTGGAAGTTTTTGCCGGCTATCTGGGAGATTGTCATGGAGTCGCTGCTGCACCGCCGTATTTTCAAGCGGAACCTTGTGTTGGGTTATATGCATGCCAGCATCGCCTTCGGATGGTTTCTGCTGATTGTGGTAGGTTTTTTCGAGGCGGAATTGGGCATCCATGGCAGCAAGCCATTCTGGGTGGCCATCTTCTACCGCTTCTTCCAGCATGACCATAATACATTCGCCTCCGCAGCTATTTTTACGCAGGTGATGGACGGACTGCTGCTTTTTGTGCTGTCGGGTATCGCTATCGCCTTTGTGAAGATGATTTACAGTCGTATTGTGGGCATGAAGAAGGTCACCAAGCATGTGATTTTCGACCGCTTCGCCAAGGTGTCGCTGTGGTGTATTTTCCCCTTCAGATTACTGTCAGAGAGTGTGACGGCAGCTATGTATCATAACGGCGGTTTCCTCACGCAAACGATAGGCGACATCCTGCCTTTCGCCAATGTGTATGTGGAATATATCTGCTGGCTGCTATATTCCTTGGCTTTGGGCGTGTTCTTTGTGTCCATGCCTTTCTCCCGTTACATGCACATCTTCACCGAGGTATTCCTGATTTTCTTCCGCCGCTTGGGAGTGAAGGAAAATGAGCAGAAGTCGGGTTATACCATGTACGAACTGAGTGCTTGTTCGCGCTGTGGTATTTGCATTGACGCTTGTCCGCTGAATAAACAACTGGATATCAAGGGAGTACAATCAGTGTATTTCTTGCGTGATATCCGTTATAAAATGCTAAAGGATGAGATTGCTGATAACTGCCTGATGTGCAGTCGTTGCGCAAGTGATTGTCCGGTGCAGCTCGATTTAATGGCCATCCGTCGCCAGATGCGCGATAAGAAAGAGCTCGATACCAAGAACAATTATCGCTATTTGGACACGGTGCGGCCCTTTAACGCCATGGACCGTGTGGTGTATTTCGCGGGCTGTATGTCGCACTTGACTCCAGGTATTCCCGAGGCCATGGAGAAGATTTTCGAGACGGTGGGGCAGAAGTACTGGTATATGGACAAGGATGCAACGATTTGCTGTGGACGTCCGCTGATGCAACAGGGTTTCCATACGCAGGCTGCTGATTTACGTAGGAAAAATACCCAGCTGATTGTGCAGTCACACGCTACGTTGTTGGTCACTTCCTGCCCGATTTGTTATCAGTCGTTTACTAAAGAATACAAGCTGCCCATCAAGGTGATGCATCATACGGAATATATCGCGGAGCTGATTAAGAGCGGTAAGTTGAAGGTGAACAAGGATGCGTCGCTGAAGGTGACCTATCACGATCCCTGCGAATTGGGCCGTGGCTGTGGCATTTACCAGGAACCCCGTGATGTGCTGAACAGTGTGGCGATGCTGATGGAGACGCCCGAGGAACGCGAGCATAGCTTATGCTGTGGCTTCAATCTGGGCAACACGGTGATTGAGCTGGAACAGCAGGAGAAGATTCGCAATGCCGCTTTGGAGAACCTGCAAGCGGGCAATCCTGACCTGATATGCACGGCTTGTCCGATGTGCAAGAAGGCCTTCACCCGCGCTACTGATGCAAAGGTGATGGATGTAGCGGAGCTGGTGAGCCGAAGCATTGGATAGGGTAGTGATAGGTGGGGGAGTCTCACTTCGTTCGAGGGGAGTCATGCTTCGCATGAAAGGGGAGTCTCGCACTGCGTGTTTGAGGGGAGAAAAACTATTAATTATTCATTGTTAATTATTAACTGTAAACTATAATGAGTGAGATTCCAAAACGTTTCTGGAACGAATATCAAAAGGAGATCGCTGACGACCATTACTTCTACGAGAGAAGTTGTATCCGTCAGACTTTCTTTCCAGGCTCTGAGGCCGCTTTCCTGAAGATAATGAGGGAAGAGTTGGGCAAGGACATCAAGGATGAGGCCAACCAGCATACCTGTACGGGTATCGGCTATCACTCGGATGTGGTGCCGATTGAGACCACAATGACGGTGGTGGCCCGCCTGTTCTCACTGATGACGGAAGATGGCTACGAGAACTATGTGCCCTCATGTGTCACCTCGTTCGGTGTGTTCACCGAGATGGTGGAGATGTGGAAGCATGATCCCGCTTTGTTGGAACAGGCTCGCAAATACTTGCGTGAGGCTACTGGCCGTGAGTTTGAGCTGCCCAAGAATATTGCCCATCCTTCTGATATCATTTTTAAATTCAGAAACGAGCTGAAACCGAAAATGAAATACCAGCTGGTGAACCGCTTTACGGGCAAACCCTTGCGGGCTGTGGAGCATGTAGGTTGCCACTATGCCAAGATATTCCCCGAGAAGGGCGTGGGCAAGTCGGAGTTCCCGCATGTGCTGTCGGGCATGATTGAGGCTTGGGGCGGTGAGGTGATTGACTATCCCGAAAGACGCCATTGCTGTGGTTTCGGTTTCCGCCAGTATCTGGTGCAGGAAAACCGTGGCTATTCGGTGGCCAACTCCAAGAAGAAGTTCGAGTCGATGGAACCCTACGAGCCTGACTTTATCCTCACCAACTGTCCGGGTTGCGGCATGTTTTTGGACAAGTGGCAGTACACCATCGCCGAGCTGGAGCACAAAACCTACGACAAGGACGGCTATGGCATTCCGGTGCTCACCTACGAGGAATTGACGGGCTTGCTGTTAGGCTATGATCCGTGGGTGTTGGGCTTGCAGCTGCATCAGGTGCAGTGCGAGACTTTACTGAACAAAATCGGCATTGCCTACAATCCTGATGAAAAGTACAAAGGCGTGTCGGGCAAGGTGCTCTCCATGCCGGATAAGCCGACGGTGCTGAAAGTTTAATGTGCTAATTAACAATGTGCTAATGTGCCAATGAAAAATTAGCAAATTAGTTAATTAGTAAATGTGCAAATTGAGTTTAAGAACTGGAATTTGAAGAAGGAGAACTAAAAATAAAACGACCTCGAAGAGGTTGAATTTCAATAACCCCACATAAGCGAAGCGCAGTGTGGGGGATATAAAAATGTAAAAAAAGACATATAATGAAAACCATCGCAATCATAGGTGCCGGACCGGCCGGTATAGAAGCAGCTTCGATATTGGCTGCCAAGGAAGAAACCGAAATCCTGCTTTTCGAGAAATCGGCCTCTACGCTGGATAATCTGAGGGACAAAGCGTTCCTTTTCCCTGATTTTTCAGCAGCGGACGATTTAGTGGAAATTTTAGAGGCAAAACTCAATAGGGATAACATCAAGTTGTTGTCGGGCAAGGAGGTGAAGTCGGTGACGGAACAGGATGGTGGCTGGCAGTTGCAGGATGCTGAAGGAACCAGCTATACGGCTGATGCGGTGTTGATGACCACAGGTTACAAGGTGTTTGATGCCCATCGGAAAGAAGAGTTGGGTTATGGCATTTATCCTGGAGTGATTACTTCCATCGATATGGAAAAGAAAATCAAGGAAGGGAAAGTCCTCAATGCCGTTGGCGATACCCCCAAGAAGATTGTTTTTTTGCAGTGTGTGGGCTCGCGTGATGAGAAGTCGGGCAACCATTACTGCTCGAAAGTTTGCTGCGTGACGGCCGTAAAACAGGCCATAGAGCTGAGGAAACTTTTGCCTGAGGTGGAAACTTATATTTTCTACATGGATTTGCGTATGTGGGGCGGTGGTTTCGAGGAAATGTACCGCGAGTCGCAGGAGAAATACGGAGTACGCTATGTCCGTGGCCGTATCTCCGAGGCGGCATCAACCTACGATGGCAAAATCCAGATTAAGTCGGAAGACACGCTGGTGGGCTTGCCGCTGAAGATGAGTGCCGACTTGCTGGTGCTGATGGTGGGCATGGAGCCGTCGGAAGGAACGAAAATGCTGACACGGCAGTGCAATTGTGCTGATTCGTATGGCTTTGCCACCACGATGAACCCGCATCTGCGTGACAATGAGACGGCCCAGCCGGGGTTGTTTGTGGCGGGCAGTTGCAAGCGCCCCATGTCGCTCAACGACACCCTCACCGATGCCCGCTCCGCCGTGGTGAAGATTGCGGAATACCTAAGGTAATCAAAAGATTTAGTCGCCGGAGTTACAGCCGAAAAATTTCATACGGTAGCTGTGATCCTATATTTGTTATTTGGAAAATTTGTGTAATTTTGCAAAGATATTAATATGGGGTGGTTAGAGCTGATTGTATAAGTATGAAAATAATGGCGATAAAATGAGAAGGTGGTTAAGTGTTTTGCTGTTGTTTTGTTGCGGTTGGGTGGATGCTGTTGCCCAGTGCTCCGATTCCACGGACATTAATGCCTATCATTTCTTATACAGGGACACTTTATGTTCGGGGAACGATTATCATCGATATGGATTTAATTTAGCGCGACAGGACAGTGTCGGTTGGTTTACCTATACCGAACATTTTACCACTGTACAGGGTTGTGACAGTGTGCGAGTATTGCAACTTTTGGTGGTGGGTACCCCCATACTTGGTACTCTTGCGCAACCTTCTGAAATTTGTGCGGGTCAAAGTGTTGTAGTACATGCCTTGGGAGAACATTCAGAGGTTGTGGTTAACCCTCCTTCAATAGCGTATGACACAACGTTGACTTATCAATGGAACACGGGCAGTACGCAGCCGTATATCACGGTATTTCCCACGCAAACGACCACTTATACGGTGACTGCTACTACCGATTATGGCTGTAGTGCTACTACAGAACATATTGTGATTGTGGGTACGGGTGCATCGCAAGTTATTCATGACACCCTGTGCCAGGGGGCTGGCTATGAGGGCTATGGATACAGCCTTACGGCGGAGGAAACGAGTATAGTGTGCGACCTTGTTCGTAGTCGCCCGTTGACTACGGACGGTTGCAGTTCTCCACTTACCTTATGGCTTACCATTAAACCTGTAAAAACTTCGACATTTTCAGCTGTTGTATATGAAAGTTATACATGGAACGGTATTACTTATTATGAAAGTGGAAGCTACACCCAGACCTTCACAGCCGCCAATGGCTGCGACAGTGTGGTGACATTGGAGTTGACAATAGCCGGTAAGATTGATATTATATCCAGTGCTGATACAATATGTCTTGGGGATAGTGTTGTGATGCAGGCTAATGTGACCACTCTCAGCATACCAGAGATACGTACGCCACCTATTGCGGTGGGAGATATACTCTGTACAGACAGCAGTATTGTGAAGCCATCCTCTTGGCCTGTGGCAGGAAAGACGGCCATGGGAATTGTGTTTTATGTGGACACCACAAATGAACACGGCTGGGCTGTGCACCTGCATGACCAAGCTAGTCATATACAGTGGTCATCAAACCATGGTAATTTACCATGCTTGACAGGCTATTCATACGCCCGTAATGCCATTTACGATTTGAATGGATACGCCAACACTGAATGTATTCGTGCTGCGGGTGACTCCTCGACTTATCCAGCGGCCTATTCAGTTGATATAGCCAACGGTTGGTACCTGCCTGCGGCTGGTCAGTTGTGTCTGCTATATCCTAAAATGGTCACCATAAATGCATCCTTGCAAATAGTGGGTGGTACTCCATTTCCAATGGACAACTATTATTACTATTGGTCGTCAACAAAGACAGGCGGTTATGGATGTGCTGATTGTGCGTATGCATTGCACAACGATGGAGATTTAGAAGAATGGGCTACGTATCATGATTTTTTTAATGTACGTAGTGTCCGTACTTTTTGAGTAAATGAAATAGTTGACTACTAAACATATGATTAAAAGAAAAAACAAATACTAACGATAATAAATGAGAAAAAGCATACTCCTATTGTTGCTGTTAAGTTGCTGTACGGTGGTTTTTGCACAAACCTATCGTGTTGGAGATGTATATACAGCACCCGACGGTAGCAGGGGGATTGTTTATTACTTGCACCCTGACGGTAGTGGAGGTTGGGTGGTGGCGTTGACAGATGTTGGGAGATGTTGGTGGGGGCCAGCCCTTAATCCTGATGTGCCGGGACTGCCCAATCAAAACCCTATATATCTTCAGCAGCTGCTGTATGATACAGCAGGATATGCCAACACACTAGCCTTGAGAAATTTTCAAAATAACGATCCTACGTATGCGGCTGGTCAGGTGGATTTCGCTCATGGTTGGGTATTGCCTTCGCCTGCACAACTCAGTATGCTGCACGGGCAACGAGCTTTTATCTCTTCGGCTATTGTGGCGGCAGGAGGAACCAACCTGGTAAATGACTGGTATTGGAGCAGTGCGGAAAAAGATGCTTCCAATGCGTGGAGATTGAATTTTGGTACTATGTATGGTTCTGGCTCGTTTGAAAGTTATCCGAAAACTGCCGCATGGTATGTGCGTGCTGTTCGCAATTTTACATACCAAAAAGAACCAGATATGAGTTTTCATTGGAGTACGGGTGACACTACAGCAAGCATTACGGTAGCACCCTCAGAGACTACCAACTATACTGTTGCCGTATCTATTGCAGGAGGACATAACGATGCAGAAGAATATTCTATTGTGGTGAATTCACCAGTGACATCGACAAGTACGGTCACTGCTTGTGAAAGTTATACTTGGCACGATTCCACCTATACTGAGGACGGTACTTATCTATATAGCCATTCAAATGATGGCGTATGTGGGGTGGATACGTTGCATTTAACCATTAATCATGCAACGAGCATTACGATTGACACTGTGGTATGTGTTGCATCATTGCCTTATACATGGCATAATCATGTTTATACGCAGGCAGATTCTTATAACGACACTGTTTTGAATGCGGATGGATGTGATCACGTGATTACCTACCAGTTGCATGTGAGTGCTCCCGCAGTAACGATACAGAATATTACGAGTATCAATTGTTACGGCGCTTCTACTGGTGGTGTGAGCGTTTTTGTGAGCGACGGTGTTCAGCCATACAGCTGCCACTGGGAGAATGCAGCGGGCACTACAGTGTCGTCAGTCGCACAGCTGAGCAACCAGCCTGCGGGCGTGTACTACTTGTATGTGGAGGATGCACTGGGTTGCCAGGTATTAAATAGCGTCACATTGACCCATCTGAACGACAGCATGGTTCCAGGCGTTATAGCCAACAATCAGTCGGTGTGTGCGGGTCACCAGTCTTCGGCCTTTACAGGCACATTGGCAACGGGTGGAGCCAGCAGTACTTACCAATGGCAAGTGTCGACTGACGGAAGCAACTGGATACCCGCTCCGATCCCCAACAATACCCGAAACTACACTTACCCGAATGCGGTGAATGCCCCTATCTCGCTTCGCAGGGCTTGGATTAGTACCGCATGTGGTACAGTATATAGCAATATAGTGACAGTTAATGTGCTGCAAAACTACTCTGACACGATAACAGCTTCCGTATGTCAGGGTTATCCCTATCAGGGGAACGGCTTCAATATCTCGGCTGAGGCTACTGCTTCACCGGGAACGATTACCAGTCTTGTTCATTTACAGACGGAAAGCGGCTGCGACAGTATGGTGACCCTGTTGTTGGCGGTTCAGCCTTCAACTTATACTGAAGAGCAGCTGATGATATGCAGAAACGAGCTCCCCTATACCTATAATGACACTGTATTTGATGTGACGACTCCCCAGTTCTCCACTGCCAACTTCCAATTTACAACTGTTGGGGGCTGTGATAGTGTGGTTGTCCTTCACCTGACTGTAAATCCTATGTATGAACAGGACTTGAACGATAAAATATGTGAGGGAGAAAGTTATAATCAAAACGGCTTTGTGGTGTCATCTGCACAGACACAGGGTTTGACTGAATTGGATTTGACGCAGCAGTTGCAGAGTCAGGGCGGTTGTGATAGTGTGGTGAACTTGCACTTGACTATAGTGGATGATGCTATCAGTATTGTGTCACTGACGGATGATTTCTGTAAGGAATATGTTGCGGAATTGTCTGTGGAGTCCCATTTGCAGAACTATATGTGGAGCACTGGAGAAACCTCTCAGACGATTACGGTGACACGGCCAGGTGTTTATACTGTGACAGCCTCAGAGGGACAGTGTTCGGTATCGGTGTCTTATCAGATAGAGGCTTGCGAACTGAATGTGTATCTGCCCAATGCCATCACGCCTGGACTAGGTGACGGAATAAATGATTACTTCTGTATTCATGACCAATACAAGCCCATGATTGAGGACTTTGAAATCCGCATATACAGCCGTTGGGGCGAGTTGGTCTATTACTCCAAGGACAAGGATTTTAAGTGGAATGGAGAAATCAAAGGTAGGATTATTCGCCAGGTTATATATACTTACATGATTACTTTCACAGACTCAAGAGGTATCCCGTATCAGCTGACCGGAAGTATTACGGTGCTGTAGTTTGTGAATTACAAGCGTAATAACATGTTGGATGCAATAATTTGTGCCTTTTCAGTTGGCACACCGCATTCTTTCGCTAATTCTTTCCAGTGAGAGGATGTCTCGCATATCTCATCAATTATTGATGAAGCTTCCTTAATGTTGTTTTGGTGGGCAAAGGAGAGCAAATCGTTACGTGTAATTTCGTCGAATTTCCCGTTAATTGACATTTGGTGTGCGGCTGTCCAACCTCCCTTGGGATTGTAAGAATATCCCATATCGTATGCTGGAGAAAGGCTCCATTTCCCATCTTCTTCCATAAGGAATGATATGTTCTTGGTGTGATCATCTTGGTTGCGCACCACTACATTGAATACCATACGTCGGAACATTTCCTGTGCTGACGAATAAGGCAGTCGCAGAGCTCTCATTACGTTGAATGCCTGCTCGTAAGAGTAAGCACGATGTATCCTATAATCATAATGGGCAATTCCGCATAACGTTTGCATGTGAACCTTTCTACCCTTTTTGCGGTCAAAACGTTTGGTAAGAAAGTGTGCCCTCCCATTTTCTTCAATCAGTGAGCACTCAGTCATGTTGATTCCACAGGCCTTTGCGAGTTTGTAGAAAGAATATTCCAGCCGACCATAGTTGCCTGTTTCACGAAAACCTGCTATGGATGATACACCATCCAACTTGATTAGATAGTAGTTAAATCCTTCGGGTGCTTCTACTTGTCCGGACCGCACTTCTCCCGTCTCTTTATTATAGGCAATGATGGCCTTGGCTCGTTGTCCTCCTGCAGAAGTTCCTAGTCTTATGATTTCAGCTATGGCAGTTTTTTTATCATCATTGAGATTTACATCCAAAGAAGATTTCTCTGCCAAAGCTTCACTCGCTACGTTTACGAGAGAATCAATTTCAAATCTCATATTGGTGTTGTAGGGAATGTCTAATGCGGGCTCAAACTCCAGAGCTCCCATACATCGTTTACCCAAGAAACATAATGTTTCGATAGGGTTACTGCTTGTACGTCCTGTTAGGGCCAACCATTTGTCGAAAAGAGCACGTCCGTATGTGTCTGGAAGTGAGTCGGCCAGCATCCCTGGCAAGCCTTTGAATGTTTCTTTGTCTAATCCTGCAAAGGAATATATGCGTCCTTCTTGTACGGGCATCATAAGAGGTGATGGTTCCAGACCGTATCCAACGAAACGTGTATCGTATTCAAATCTGGCAAGGTCATATCGCTCATCCCAGCGGAATGTGCCGACAGGAATGCCAAACATACTAACTTTTGCTACATCTACCATGTTGAATTCTCCTTTTCTTTTTGGTGAAGTTTTCTGGCTGCACGCTTCCTTGTTTTGATTTTGATCGAATGCATCAACTCATAGTAATCATTTGGACTCATTTGTTCTTCTTCTACCAATGGCAGCAATACATCAAGTAGTCCTAATGTACGCAATAATCTCAATAGCGAATCGAAAGATCCAATCTCACCCTTCTCTATCTTTTTAATAGACGATAGTGATACTCCAGAAGATTCGGAAAGACTCTGTTGAGTGATGTTCTGTTTAAGCCTGGCTTGTTTCAGTCGGCTTCCAATCTTTGAAAGAATGACTATATCTGCTAGCATATATATATTGTCCATAACAGTTTATTATTAAACTTTAATGCTGCAAAAATACAAATAAAAGTTCAAATATAAACCATAATTACTTTTTTTATTTTCAAACTATCTTTTAGATATCTAAAACTCCACGTACCACACCAGTTTTTCTTCCAGTTCGGCGTAGATGTGGGTGATGTCGCGGAGGTGTGCCATGTCGCGGATGGGACCGTTTTTTTGACGGTAGTTGAGGATGGTTTTGGTGAGATAGCTGTCAAAGTAGGGGTGGGCAATCAAGGTCTTGTAGTCACACTGGTTGATGTTGATTTTGCGGATCAGTTGGCGGTCGGCAGTGAAATATTTCTCCACGTATTCCAGCTTGATGTTCTGCAGAATGTAGATTTCCTTCAGCTGCGCCAGACTGTAGAAACCGCCCAACTTGTCACGGTATTCCACAATTTTCTGCGCCCGCTTACTGCCAAAGCCGGGTATGCGCATGATGTCGCTGGTATCAGCACGGTTCAGTTCCACTTTCACAATGGCATATTGCGGTTTCTGAGGCTGTTTCTTCAAACTGTCTCCTATGCTGGGGTTGCGGTTCCACCGCATGTCCTTCCCGTCAGTGTAATAGCTGGTACCCTTGCCCTTCGTTCCCACCATTCCGCCAGCGGAGCTGGCGGAACCCCCATCCGTTCCCCACCGCTTATGATACTTCGCTTTCCGCGCGGCTTCCGCCGAATCTGCCAGTCGTTGCTGCTCCTGCTCGAACTGGGTGAATAGCTCTTTGTATTCCGTGTAATCGGTGTGCGCCACAGCTGAATTTTCGTAAAGGAAATAAAACAAAATGCCTGCGATGATGAGCATACCCATCAATGCAGATGCCGCCCATTCACCGGCGGTGAATCTGAAAAAGGATTTCATCGTTTTAATTTTAAAATTAAGAAATGCAGAAAGTGGACGAATCTTGTAGAGTCGTTTCAGGAAACGTCTCTACTCATCCTTTGTGTGTTGCCTTTTGCAGATGGCGGAATAGTCGCAATAGGTGCAGTGCTTCACATCATCGGTCTGACAGAAAGATTTTTTAGGATTGATGATGTCACGCAGCAGGTTGATGAGGTGTTTTTCGAAAAGTTGCAGTATTTCTGGTGTGATGAGATGATCCGAGTTGAAAGTTGACAGTTGACAGTTGTCAGGTTTCAGGTTACAGGTTTCAGTTGACAGATTATCAGCATTGTGCATTGTGCATTGTTCATTGTGCATTCCATCATCTGTCCCCTGACCACTGTCCCCTGTTTCCTGATTATTGTCCTCCGGTGCCAGAAAAGTAGGGTACAGCTCATGCGGAATTTTCTGGTACAGCCGCTGGAAACTGATAATACCACAAGCGTAGGTTTTAGGTGGCAGGTCGCAGGTAGCAGGTAGCAGTTGAGAGTTGGTTGTAGAGGGTTGAGAGGTCTCAGTTGACAGTTGACAATTGACAGTTGACAATTGACAGTTATCAGTTATCAGTTTACAGTTTTCAGAGGATAGATTGTTTGAATTTTGAATTTTGAATTCTGAATTCTGAATTTCCCCATCCATTCCCTGATACCTGCTACCTTCTACCTGATCCCTATTATAGAGGTAGGCATACATCAGCAACTGCAACAATTGTTTGTGCTCGGTGCCAGTGAAAATATCGTCGAATTTCTCGTAACTCAGACCATTATCATCCACGTAGCCGGTTTTATAGTCTAACAGTATGACAATGCCATTTCGTTGGTCGATGCGGTCGGCATAGCCTTTCAGCTGTATAGGGTTCTGGTCAACGTCAATAGTACAGTTCATCTTTTGCTCTGTGGCAATAATTTTGAAGCTATATTGTTCCTTTTCGGCTTTTTCAAAATCAGTCTTCAAACTCTTCAGATAGGTGGTGATGGCTTTCTTGACGACTTCGGTGGCCAAGTAGCTTTTGCCGTGAGTTAAATCAACATGTACTTTTGAGTTGACAGTTGACAGTTGACAATCCTCGGTTTTCTGGTTACAGGTTTCTGTTGACAGATTATCTGCATTGTTCATTGTACATTGTGCATTGTGCATTGTACCCTCTTTCCCCTGATTCTTGTCCTCTAATATAGCTTTCTTCATAGCCGCTTCGACCTGGGTATCAATGTTTTTCAGGGCGTTCTCGATGATTTGCGGATAGGCTGTCGGTTGGGCAATCAGTGCTTGACCGATATCGTCCATCAAGTGATGTATGGCGTCACCAATCAGTTTTTGCTCCACACTTTCGGAAATGTCATCGGCGGGTTTGATTTCGGCGATGTGTTTGAGATAGAATTGCAGCGGGCAGTTGAGGTAGTCGTTCAAGTGGGTATAAGAGTATTCTTTTTTCTTTAGCTGCTGAAGGATGGTCTCGTTCTTTGTGATGCTGATTTCCGTTGAATTACGTTCAGTGTTTACTAAAGTGGGCAGTACCAATTCCTTGATATTTATGTTGTTGATTTCCTGTGATTTAACTTCGAAGTCGAGTTGGTTGAGGAAGCGGCTTTTTTCGGCCAGCGAGTTGGTTGAATCGTTATCGTATATCAAGTGAATTTGTTCGGCTCGTTGTAACAGGCGGAAGAAGTGGTAGCCGTAAACTGTGTCTTTTTCTTGATAGGTGGGCAGGTTGAAGTATTTCTTGACCTCATGCAGGATGAGTGAGTTGCTACTCCGGCCTGCCGGCAGGGTTCCCTCGTTGACCGACAACATGATGATGTTCTTGAAGTCCAAGGCACGCGTTTCCAATAGTCCCATGATTTGCAAACCTTCTGAGGGACTGCCTTTTAGGGGTATAGAAATGCGTTGGATCAGCTTGTTGAGAATGAAAATGGAAGATTCCAAATCGATGAGCTTGGGGTCGAACTCCTGAATGTGGTTCAGTGCCTGTTGCAAATTGTCGCATAAAAGGCTGAGGCAGTAGTGGTCGAAGTGCTTGGCTTTGTCGTCGGCGGTTTGTGTGGACAGCAGCGATAGAAAACTTTGGATTTCTTTCAGTATCTCTACGGGAGTGCCCGACAGATTAGGGTATGAATATCCGCAGAAGTCCAAGGCCTGAGGTGTGAAGAAGATACTGTTGAGAGCTATAAGTTCTTTCAGAAATTGCTCATGGACATTTTTGTCAGGAAATAAATAATTGACCACCAATGGATTCCTGAAGAAGCTGAAGACATCTCTATGGTAATACAGGAATTCGCCCTGTTGCATGTTTTGGAAACGCTGGCTGTTTCGTGCGGTCTCCAACAAGACAGATAGCAGAGCGTAGGCGGGGGTGGCATTCAGCGGGTAACCCATGGTGAGGTTCGCTTTGCCGCAGTCGTAGCAGTGGATGAAGGGAGTGAGTAGTTTCTCGTCGGCGAAGACCAGCACGGTATTGTTGAGGCTGCCTTCCTCCTGTTCAATGCGGTTCAGCTGTTCGATGGCATACAGAATCTGGTTCATCGACTTAGAAGCACCCACGATATTAATTTGTTTGGGGATGCTGGCATAGTCAGTGTGAATCCATTCTAATTCTTTGATCTTTAATTTATTCTGAAGAATGCTGATAAAGGGAGTATAATTTTTACGATAGAATTCATCAATATCGAAATACAGTTCCGCCTGATGCTCCTGATGATAGTACTGCACGATTTCCATTTCGGAAGGGGAGAGTGTCTGGAAGCCGGCAAAGATATATCTTTTGAAATTGAATTTCTGGGCGTAGCGGATGATGTTTTCCGCCGTGTCTTTGTATATTTTTCCCTCGTAAGCCAACTTATCTTCGTCTAAAAAACTGTTAAATTGACTGTATAGATGGTATAGCGTGGCATAGAATTGCAGGTAGCGTTGTTGATTTGCGGTAAGCTTTTCACGGCCGAAAACAGTCTCCAGCTCTTTGATATCTGACAGGTTCCCGAAAATTTTGGAAGCGTCGGCTAATTGCATGTCTATCTCGCTGATGTCATGGATAAAAGTCTCTGCCCAGGAGAGGAAAGAAGCCAGTTTTTCTTCGCGTGCGTGCTCAAATTGGCGGTAGGCTTTGAACAAGGTATGCAGCAGCTCAATGTCATCGCAGAGGGTGTAATCCGACAGTTTGTGGATAAATTCGTCGATAGAGAAGATGGTGGGGGAGAAGCAGGGTTGGGAGAGAGATGTGGCCAGTTCTTTCTGCAACATCCTTCTGGCCCTCTTGTTCGGAAGGACTATCAGCGTGTCTTTCAGCGCGATATCATCGCGTTGCAGAATCGTTTGGGCCAGTTGCTGGAGGAAGGTCATGGTTCGAACATTTATTCTGCAAAAGTAATATTTTTTGTTTAATTGTTGAATTGTTTAATTGCTGACTCTTTTTTTGGGGCAGATATGAATTTTTTTTCGTATTTTTGCACACTTAAAAAATGTTAAAATCAAAAGCAGATGGAATTAGTGGATATGTTTTCGGAAGTGATGATTCCGGCACGCAAGAAAAAAACGAGAATGCGTTACAGAGTGGCTGTAATTGGCGGTGGCAGTTGGGCAACCGCTATTGTGAAAATATTGTCGGCTAACCTGGAGCATATTCATTGGTGGGTGCGTGAAGATGAGATTGTGGAGGGTATCAGCACCTACGGTCATAACCCGTTGTTCCTCAGTTCTGCCTATATCAATCCCAAAGATGTAAAAATAAGCACCGATTTACGACAGGTGGTGGCCAAGTCCGATTATGTGATTATTGTCACCCCGTCGGCATTCTTGCACAAGACTTTGGAGCCGCTGAAGAAGAGCAAATTGGCCAACAAGAAAATCATCAATGCGGTGAAGGGCATTGTGCCGGAAACCATGCAGGTGATTACCGAATATCTCAAGAACGAGTTCAAAATACCAGCCTCTAATCTGGCTATCATCAGTGGTCCTTCTCATGCAGAGGAGGTGGCGCAGGAGAAATTTACCTTCCTGACAGCAGCTTCTGAGAATGAGGAACTTGCTAAAATCGTTGCTAAGTTCTTTACCAACAGGTATGTGCGGGCTTCTGTGTCGAAAGATATCATGGGCGCGGAGATGGCCGTTGTACTTAAGAATATCTATGCTTTGGGTGCGGGTATTTACAGTGGTTTGGGCTATGGCGACAACTTTATTGCCGCCTATATCGCCAACTGCTTGAAGGAAATGAAAAGCTTCGTATCCAAGATTTATCCTGTGGATGAGCGCCATATTTCCGACTCGGTATATCTCGGTGACTTGCTGGTGACAGCCTATTCAAGATACAGCCGCAACAGGATGTTTGGCAACATGATCGGCCATGGTCTGTCAGTGCGTGTGGCCCGCTTGGAAATGAATATGATTGCGGAGGGTTATTTCTCCTGCCGCTGTATCCACGAGATGAACAAGGAATTCAAGGCTGATATTCCTATCGTGGAAACTATCTATGGTATTCTGTATGAGAGCAATAATGTCTCGTCAGAGATGAAGCGCATCGCCGAGCATTTCGTATAATCGTTAAGACGTTAAGACATGCACTGCGTGCATTCGGTTAGACGTTGAAGCAATTATTAATTAGTCGTCTTAACGAGCGAACGAAGTGAGCGTCTCCACGTCTTCACGTTTCTACTTTGGTAATCTCACAATTCTCACCGTCAGTGACTGGATATTGTAATTGTCGAATTTTTCGGAGTGACGGTTGAAGCGGAGGTGATAATCACCAGAGCGATTGAAATATTTTTTGGCGTATAACACACGTACTTGCGAATTGCTGAGTTTCTTGGCCTGTTGGGTTATGCCGGATTCTTCTTCGTCGTCAACAAACACAAAAGCGGAGGAAACAGAGGAGGTGCCGCCATCGGGAGCGGTAACTGCGAAACTGATCTCCATCTGATCCACTCGCTCATCGTCGGGACCGTATTTCAATTCCGCTTCGATTCGATGGGGTGAGATGGTGTCGGTGATATGTGCGGTGAACTCCAATGTCCGTTGGGTGAAGTCCCAGTTGGCGTTGGCAAACTCAACCGTTTGTTCAAAAACAATGTCTTTCTCTTTTTTGTTGCAGGAAGCCAATAAGATGATGCAGAGTAAGAGGGTTGAAAAAATGTTGATAAATTTCATCGGAAATAATCTTTTCATACGTTATAGTTTTATATTTTTGGCATGTTGATTTCATGCGGATACATCATGCAAAATTACATAAAAATCTTGAATGATGTATGGGTGTTTGAAATTTGATTGTAAAGACGTACCTTGGCGCGTCTCTACATAACAATTAAACAAATCAACAATTAAACAGTTCAACAAATCAGCAAATAAAACATGGCAGGATCAAAGAAAAAATACTACGTAGTATGGGTCGGGCGCATTACCGGCGTGTTTGAGGATTGGGCGACCTGCAAGGCTCAGGTTGACCAGTTCGAGGGGGCTAAGTACAAATCGTTCGAGTCGAAATTGGAAGCCGACAGGGCCTTTCAGGAAGGCTATGAGCAATACAGAAAACAGCAGCTGGCGACCACCAAACCAGCGGGCCTGAGTTTCCTCAGCAGTCAGGATCCGGTGCCAGTATGGGACAGCCTGTCGGTTGATGCTGCATGTAATATGGTGACCAAACAGATGGAATACCGTGGCGTGCATACCACGACCAAGAAGGTATGGTTTCACCAGGGGCCATTCCCGGGTGCCAGCAATAATATCGGGGAGTTCTTAGCCATTGTGCATGGCTTGGCCTTGCTGAAGCAGATGAACAGCCCCATGCCGATTTACACGGATAGCATCACGGCCTTGGCATGGGTGCGGCACAAGAAACACAAGTCTGTGGTATTGCCTACCGAAGAGAACGAGAAGATTTTCGACTTGCTGCAGCGAGCGGAATTATGGTTGCAGAATAATACCTATACCACGAAAATCATCAAATGGAATACCCGCGTCTGGGGAGAGATTCCCGCGGATTTCGGAAGGAAATAAAAAAACGGGCGATTTTTTCGCCCGTTTTTTTTTGAATTAAGAGTTAAGAACTAAAAACGAAGAATAAATTCTTAATACTTAGTTCTAAGTTCTTAATTACTTCTTGATGAATTTCTTCGTCGCAGTCACACCCTCGCCGTTCACTCTCACGAAATACATACCGGCGGCCATGTTGCTGAGGTCGATGCGGGTATGGTTGTCGGTGAGTTGTACGGTCTGGATCATCTGGCCGAAAGCGTTGTATACCACTGCTTCTTTCACCTCAATACTGCTGTTGACAGTCAATTCGATGAAGTTGTCAGCGGGGTTCGGCAGCAAGCTGATGTTCTGTGCGAAGTTGAGGTCATCAATACCCACACCTGTGGTGAAGGTGGTGTTGACGAATTCACTTTCGAGATAAGCACTACAGAGAGCCTTTACACGTACATCGTAATTGCTGCTGGCTGTCAAACCTTGAATGGTGAAAGTGGTTTGTGAAACTGTGCTCTGTTGCCACTGGCTTGCGCTATGCAGCTTGTATTCCACATCCCATGAGGTCTCGTTACCACCCGCAGTCCATGTAACGGTAGCGGAGTTGTCAGTAACATTGGAAACGCTCAAATTGGTAGGAGCGTCACAAGTGGGTGGCACAGCGTTGCAGTCGGTGGTGAAGGTCAGCAGGTTGGTGCTGCTGATAGTTGACATGTCTTCTTGGTTATAAAGCACTACTCCATTGGGTGCCAATACGGCCAAGCTGGCTTCGTCATCGTAGAGGCCTGAATGCCAGATGAATGTTGTGCTGACATTGTCGCATAACATCACACGGATGGTATCTACCGTAGTGGTGCTGCTCATTCCGTGGTCAAGGGCTTCTACAGTAGCAACTGTCACACCATTCTGTTGTACACTTACGTATGCGTCATTCCATCCATCACCATAACCGTCGGTGCATACGAAGCGATATTCGCATTGATCGGTGCTTGCGCAGAAGGATGTTGTGAATGTGGCATGGTTGAGTGACCAGTCGCTGAGGTCGTTGTTACCGCAGTTGGCGCGTACATATACGTCATACTGGGTGCCAGCGGTAAGACCTGTCAAGGTATACGGATTCTGTGTTGCGGGAACAGTGGTGCCAGCGCCATGTGAGAATCCGACAGGACCATACTCAATCACCCATTCGTTGGCACTGCCTCTTTCTGTCCATGCAACTACAGCGGATGTCATGTCAATATTGGTAACTGTGACATCGCCAGGACGTTTACAACTTGGAATCAGATTGATGTTGATATCATCCAGATAAAGAGCTCCGGAAGTGGTCATGTAATTCTTGAAGGCAATATATTTGCCAGTTCCGCTGTATGTGTCTAAATCTACTTCAGCATACTCAAATACGCCAGCAGCAGAGCAGAATACCGTGTCAACGGGCACGAAGCTGTCGTAGTTTTCTGGATCGGTCATCACGCCGACTATCATGCCGTTGGTGGCAGTACCCACTCGCAGATAGAAGGATACTTCCATTGTGTTGACATCGGTACTGAATTCCGGAGTGACAGCTAATGCATAGCTGGTGGTGCTGCTGTAGAAATAGAGAGAACCACCGGTAGCTCCGCTGTTGTTGGTAGTGGAGATATAAGGATATGGGGTAGTGCTGTAGGTGTTGTGTCTGCTCCAGCAATCTGGGAAGGCGCTGTTGCCACTGCCATAGCTGTTGAAGTCCTCGGTAAACGGAATAGTGGACTGTCCGCATTCGGTTCTGAAGTCAACAAATGCCCATGCACTTACATCACCGCCACCGCAGTCAGAACGCATTCTTACCAAGTAATGGGTGTTGGAGGTCAGCGGGTCAAGGGTGATGCTGCCGCCAGCGGGACTGGCGATAGGAGTCCAGTTGTTGGTGTCACCATAAACAGTGTATTCCAATTCCCAATCGCTTTCACCATAACCGGGAACCCAGTTGACATCGGCAGTGGTGGTGGTGATGTTGGTCACATACACATTGGGAGCAAAGCAGGTGGCGGTGCTGTCGCAGTTGCCACCGAAAATCACGTTATTATTAACGCTCAGTGCGGTACCGGTAGAGGTAGGAACACTGCTGATGCTATAGGGAGCACTGTCTGTATAGATGTATCTTGCACAGTTCGTAGTGGATGCATGTGTGTACCATGAGTTGCCACTAACGTATGAATCGTTATCGTCAAGCACAATCAGAAGCAGGTTGTCAACACCGTTATAAGCGAATGGAGTATTAAAGTTAAAGGTGTTCCATCCTGTTTGGAAAACATGGTCACCGTTGAATACCATTTGTGCGTTGGCAGCGGGTATCCATGCATTGATAGCGCTTTCGGTAGTGTGCATCAAGTAAATTGTGAAATGTCTCTGCTGGCTCAGGTTAGCCATGTCAAAGGATACTGAAATGATGTTGGCGGCGCCACCCATTTCTGCAGCGGTGAATATCTGCTGAGTATAACTGTGTTTATAGAAACTGTACGAAGGAAGATAAGTGCTGGTGGTGGTACCATTGCCGATAGCAACCTCGCCGCCAGCCAAACATCTGGTGAGGAAGGTCTCAACGACTCCGTCACTCTCTTCACCGTCTTCACAGTTGACGATTACGCGTACGTCATACTGTGTCAGGGGTTCCAAACCGCTCAGCATGTATGAAGTTGTGGTAATGTTGTTGGCTGCAGTCATCCAGTTGTTCTGTCCGGCTTCGGAGTATTCCAGTGTGTAGCTGCTTACCGTTCCGAAGTGGCCGTTTGACCATGATACCAAGGCTGAAGAACCGGCAATATTGCTGACGTTGAGTTCGCTCACTGGTGAACAGCTTGGAATAGCACTCAATACGATGTCATCAATATAACCATAGTTGTAGTTGGAAGTGGGTTGAGCCACCTTCAAAGCGATAAAGTTGCCGTTACCGGTGAAGTTGTCGAAATAGGCTTCCTGCTCAACGTAGGAGGTTCCGCTGACCGTAAGGGTCTGTACCAATTGGAAGGTGCTGACATCGTTAGGATCTGACATCACACCAACTTGTACGTTGAAAGGATAAGAGGTGGAGGAGGAACGCATGAACAATGACAGCTGTAAGGTGTTGATAGGTATGACAGTGGTGTCGATTTCCGGCAGAATGGCGATTTGGTCGGAATAAGCAGTGGAGCTATAGGTATAGAAATACATGCTGTTACTGCCACTGTGTGCAGCGCTGGCATATACGGTGGGCAAACCAGTATAAGAGGTACCTATGTTATAACGTGACCAGCAGCTGGGCAATACATTGGTGGAGGTGGAAGTTGTGCCAGCATAGCTGTCGAAGTTCTCTTCGTATGGCAGCATAGTCATGGGTGCACATTCAGTGCGGAAGCTGGAACTCATCCAGATACTCAGGTCGCCATCGCCACAGTTGGCCTGTACGTAAATGTCATATAAGGTGTTGGCGGCAAGGTCGGTAAGAGTTATGTTGTTGCTGTTTGCGGACATCGGAGTGGCGTTGTCGGGATCAACAGTGCCAGCAGGGCCATAAACATAGTTCCATTGTGTTTCGCTTCCGTTGGCAGTCCAGCTGATGTCAGCGGTGTAAGGAGTGATGGCGGTTGCATTAATGTTGACCACATTCAAACAGGAAGGAATGTAGTGAATGTTGATGTTATCTACATAAATATTGTTGGCAAACCATTCCGGTACGCGGAAGGCAACATAATGACCTTCACCAGCATAACCTCTGGAAATTAAAGAACCTAATTCCCAATTGTTGATGCTAGAAGGATTGAATTGTCCCAATGAGGTGAAACTGCCCAAATCATCAGGATCTTCCATGATACCTACTTCGATGAAGTAACCAGCGGTAGCGGTATAAGCGAAGAACATGATTTCCAGACTGTCCATATCTACACCGTCATCGATGCGTGGGCTGATAGCGTATGCATAATTGCCATTGGAAGGACAATAGAAATACAAAGATTTGGTGCCTGAATAAGCCTGGGCGGTAGTGATGGATGGAGTTGCGGTAGTGCCGTTGTATTTCATAACCCAGCAGGATGGGTTCTCGTTGGCGTTATAACTATCAAAATTCTCAACAATAGGCAGCTCAACACTCTCACAAGGAACGTATGCGGAGGTGTAAACCCATTCGCTGCTGTCGCCGGCATCGCAAACCGCTTTGAGTCTGAATTCATAGTTCATGTCGGTGGTCAAGTTTGAAATGGTGTATGGAGTTGTTGAAACAGTGCCTTCGGAAGTCCAGCTGTTGCTGCCTTCAATTCTGTATTCCAGATTCCACTCGTTTTCGTTGCCGTTGGCATTCCATGCCAAAGTGACGTTTTCGGCTTCAGTTTCTGCTACATATAAGTAGGGAGCAGGACAGCTCATGGGAGCAGTTTGGTTGCAGAGGAAGAACTTGACATCGCTACGGGTAGCAACACGTGAGGAAGCTGTGGGTGGGTTGGCAGGATCCGGATTGGAGCTGTCGCTATAGTAATACATACTGATGTTGTTAGAGGCCGTATGGGCATTGAAAACGTATGCACTACCATTGTAGGCGTAAGAGTTGTCATCCACAATCAATACCAAGTTGTCGCTTCCGTTATAAGAGAAGTAGGTGTCGAAATTGAAAGTGTTCCAACCTTGAGAGCAAATCAGGTCGCCTTCATATACCAAAACGGCATCGCTAATCGGGGTCCAGTCGGTGGTGGAAGCAAAGCTGCTGCTGCTACGGTGTGCCAAGTAAATCTTCACATCCGTTTTATCCGTGTTTTGAGCGGAATAACCATAATTGAAAGCGATACCGGTGATGACCGTCGGCGTATGGGTTGGTGTGATTTCGTCGGCAGTGTATATCTGCTGGCTATAAGTGTATCTGTAGAAATTGTTGACAGGCAACAGGTAGGTGGTAGTGGCAGCAGTAGAGTCTGTGACTATGGTGCCTACGTTGTCGGGCTGCGTACATTCAAGGAATGCCAATGTAGTGAAGTTGGCGGTCAGGGTGTCAGCCGTGCCATTATCGCAGTTTGACCACAGCATCACCTCATATTCGGTGCCCTGAGTCAGACCTGTGAGCATGTAGTCGGTGCCGTTCACAATGATGGTCGTGGGAGTTTGTCCCACGGCACCGTATGCGAGGGTGTAGCTGTTGGCGGAGAAAGCAGCTTCGTCCCAGCTTACTACAGCCGATGTGCCGGAAACCTCAGAGATAGCGAGATTGGCGGGTGGCATACAGTTGGGAGCTAAGTCAACTCTGACTCTTGACAGGTGAGTGGTGTTGTTGCTGTTGTTACCGCATGCGGGAGCGTAGAAAGCCAGATAAACGATATTGGGATAGCTTTCTGTCAATAAAATATAGTCTTCCTGGAAATAACCAGTTTCGTTATAATCAGTAGGATAGTATGATTTCAACAGGGTAAAGGTGTTCAAATCATTCGGGTCGGTCATGATACCAACATCCATTCTGCCATAGTAAGATTGTGCTTGTGCAATCCAATAGCTCAGGGCTAAGCTGCCTGCCGGATAAGCGGACAGGTCCAAACCTTGGGAAACTGCCAATGAGTAAGTGGTGGCATTGGAGATGAATAGCATCTGGCCAGTTGTTGCTGAAGCGGATATGATATAAGGATAGGCTTCTGCCTCATAGTTGGAAGAACGGCGCCAGCAGTAAGGGAAGGCGTCATGGCCTGTTCCGTAGGAGGTGAAGTTATCGTAATAAGGTACACCTACATGGATGGAGACACACTGGGTTCTGAAAGAAGTGTGTACCCATGCACTCTGGTCTGAGGATGAACATGCGGTACGGACATAGATGTTATAACCCATGTTTTCTGTTAAATTGTTAACCGTGTAGAAGGTATCGTTGACCAAAACAGGAGTGCCGTTGTCAACAGAGGTGCCTTCGGGTACTATCACCACTTCCCAGCTATTGTCGCTGCTGCTGTGAGGGCTCCATGAGAAGGATGCTGTCACATCGGTGGTGTTGAGTACGGTAAGATGTGTTGGACGGTAGCAAGTCGGTTCGGGGCCGAAGCAGAACTTCATGTTGTTTCTTTCAGCGCTGAGTGTTCCAGCTCCGGGAGCTTGAATACTGTAAGCGTTATTGTCGTTATATGCATACAATACTGTATTGCCTGATGAAGTATGGGTATAGAAGCGTTCTTCGGAGCCCTCATAAGAACCGCGATCATTCACGATAGCTACCACAACATTGCTGTGTCCATCCCATTCGAAGGCTTCGTTAAAGTCGATGGTGACCAGGTTGGAATCGACGTTAGAGCAATAAACATTGCCATGGAATACTTGTGTCAGCTCCGAAGCAGGAATCCAGTCGGATGTGGAAGTAAAGTTGCTTTGGGACACATTGGCCATATATACCGTGATGTTGTTTTGCGTAATGGGAGTGCTATAGAAGTAATGGAAAGCCAATGCAACAATGGTGCCAGCGGAGACTCCCAATTCCGATGCGGTATAGATTTGCTGGGAATATGAATAATTATAGAAAGTGTTGAAAGGAATGAGATGGGTAGAGTTGGTGCCGTTGCCTACAATAGGTCCGCAGTTGGGTTCGATTGGAGTGGTGACACAAACTGGAGTGGCACTGTTGGTGGTAGAGGAACAAATAGATTGAATGGTATAGCAATATTGTGTCTGCGGCAATACTGTAGCATCTGTGTAACTATGAGAAGTAATGGGGGTGGTGTTCAATACCACATTGTCACGCAATACGTTGAATCCTGAAATAGATGCCGGTGTTGAGAAATATCCTGAGATGCACCATGCATAGCCGGTAAGACCAAAATCGGGAAGAGCTCCCCATGTACCATTCAGGTGAAGAAGGTCGTTTGTCCCAGAGATGACGTTCTCGTTACCTCCTGCGGCAGGGTGGTCTCCGGTGGCATTACATTCATAGCCTAACCATAATTCTTGTGAGGAGTTGACCAAAACAGGTGTGCTCAGTCTGATGACATTCGGGACACCGGGGGTTACTTCATCAGGAGAAAGGACGACAGATGAAACTAAGGTTCCTTCATTGTAGGTGGTGCCGGAATGACTTCCGCCTACCCATACTTTGACGGTGAAAGATGTTACCGACAATGAAGCAGGTGTAAAGCTGACATGAGTCAGGTACTGGCCGTTAACGCCGGCAAGGCTTTCAACGGGGAATCTTACAACTATGTCATAAACTGCAGCAGAGTTGGTACCAATACCTGTGGTGTAGGTGTTGCCATACGTTACGCTGTCAGTATACTCAACGGGGTTGAGCAAGGAGGACTCCCAGCTGAGGTTGACATGGTTGTAGGTGGCGTTCGCTTGTACGTTATACGGTGCGTCGCATTGTGCCATCACACCGAAAACTGTCGTACAAAACAGTGTCAACAAAAGTAGAAATTTTTTCATAAAAATGATTTTTTTAGTTAATATATTGATTTTTAGATTTTTAGATTAAAATTTCTGCCATTTTAAAAACGATTTTCAAAGGTACGAAAATAATTTAAATGATGGTGCGGAAAATGAAAAAAACGGGAGAATTTTTTCTCCCGTTTTTTTCATTAGGTTACAGGGGTCAGGTTACAGTAGAGACGCGCCGCAGCATGTCTCTACTTTCGGTTAGGCGTAAAGACGTCAAGGCGTTAAGAAAAACTCCCCTCGAGCGTAGCGAGACTCCCCTTTGGACGAAGTCCACTCCCCTCGAGCGCAGCGAGACTCCCCTGCGAAGCACTCCCCGTCTTAACGTTTGATGAACTTCTTCGTCGCCGTCACACCCTCACCGTTTACTCTCACGAAATACATACCAGCCGCCATGTTGCTGAGGTCGATGCGGGCATGGTTTTCAGTGAGCTGTACGGTCTGGATTATCTGGCCGAAGGCGTTGTAAACGATAGCTTCTTTCACTTCAACATTGCTGTTGACACGAAGTTCGATGTAGTTGTCTGCCGGGTTCGGCATCAGGCTGATGCTGTTGGCCAACGTGATGTTGTCGATACCCACACCAGCAGTGGTGAAGGTGTTGTTGACAAAGTCGCTCTGGTTGTCGGCAGCGCAGATGGCTTTCACACGTACATCGTAGGTGCTGTTGGCAGTTAGACCTTCAATCGTGTAAGTGGTAGTCTGAACGTTAGCCTCTTGCCACTGGCTTGCGCTTTGCAGCTTGTACTGAACGTTCCAAGCGGTCTCGTTGCCACCTGCGGTCCAGCTTATAGTAGCGGAGTTCTCAGTGATATTGCTGACACTTAAACCAGTAGGTGTGTTACAAGGATCAGCAGGAGCGGCGGGAGTGATGAAGCTGACAGTAGCAGTCCAGTCACTGGTGTTGTTATTGCCGCAGTTAGCTTGTACACGCACCTCGTATGTGGTTTGGGCTGCCAAACCTGAGATGTGGTAGGTGGTTGCGTTTACGGGCAAAGTAGTCCAGTTGGCAGTGCCGGTTCTGTACTGCAGGTTCCACGAAGTCTCGGTGCCACCGGCAGTCCAGGTCACGTCTGCGGCGTTGTAAGCGGTGGCTGAGGCATTGAGGTTGGTGGGTACATTGCAAGTGGCAGGAGGAGTGGCACCGCTACAGCTGGTGGTGAAGCTATAGATAGTGCCGCTGGTCAAGCCGCTGGAGGTATAAATAACAGCTCCAGTTGGATCTGTAAATGTAAAGCTGCATTCTGAATCGTAATTGCCGCTAGTCCATACCAAGGTAGAGGGAACATTGTCGCACAACGTGACATTGGCGGTATAGCTTGACCCGTTGCTGAAGGTTACTGTGGCAACAGTTACACCGTTTTGTTGTACATTGATGGTAGCACCGTTCCAACCGTCACCATAACTGTCAGTGCAGTTAAGTACATATTGGCATTGGTCGCTGATGTCGCAGCCTGCGGTATTGAAGGATACGGAAGTGGCTACCCAGTCGCTGACATCACCGCTGCCGCAGTTTGCACGTACATATACTTCGTAGGCAGTCAAAGCGGTTAGGCCAGTCAGGGTGTATGGATTGCTGCCCACATTTTGGATCAAAGTGCCCGCACTTTCAGGATTGAAACCAGGAGTACCATAGATAATATCCCAATCAGTTTCACCACCCATGGCTGTCCATGACAAGGTGGCTGAGTTCTGTGAGACATTGGAAACGGTCAGATTGATGGGCTTGCGGCATGTAGGAGCAGGTACACAAGTGACGGTAGCTACAAATCCCGAATATACAACAGAACCGTCGGAGTGGAACAGGAGGGTGATAGGACCAGCGTCGGAAGTAAGCGGTCCGAAATTGACGGTTGAACCGGAAGAACCACCATTCATAGAGGAATAGATTTTCATGATTAAGTTGGCCTCTGTAGCTGTTGTGCCTTCATATACGCTCAAATAGTCTATTGAACCTTCACCTGCAAAGGTACCGGAAATGCTGGCTAAACTGCTTGGGTCGTCGGGATAGATGGTCAGGGTATAATTGCAGTTGTTGCTGTAATTGCCGTTGGCACCGCCATCATCGGTAATGGTGAAGTCACAGCTTGTGATGGTGCTCGAACCGGAAATGCCCATTTGGATGGTAAAGGGCGCTGCTGAAGCCGGAATGGAGCACCAGGGGCTGACATCGCCGCCACCGCAGTCGCTGCGTACGTAGAAGTCATAGACAGTACCTCCTGTGAGTCCAGAAACAATGTATGGATTGTCTGTAACACCTGAAATAATGGTGGCTGAAGCGGAAGTTTCAGGGTTGAAGCCAGTGGGACCGTAAATGATATCCCAAGTGGTTCCCGTGGCGTCAGTCCATGCGAGGGTGACAGAGTCGGAAGCACTGGAAGCTGCAGTCAAACCTGTGGGTTTCGGGCAGGAAGGAATCAGGTCAATCACAAGATTGTCAATGTAGCCGTATGCGGTAGTGGAAGTATAGGCATTTTTGAAAGCGATATACTGACCGTTACCTAAGTATTGGTCGAAGCTGACAGTTTTTTCCACCCAGTTGGCAGCAGTGGCATCGGGATATACAGTGTCAACAGGTACAAAAGTGCCAGCACTTGCGGGATCGGTCATCACACCCACAATCAACATGTCGGTGTTGTACGTTGCCCTGTACATGAATGAGGCTTGCAGAGTGTTGATAGGAATAGAAGCATCGAATTCAGGGGTGATGGCGATGTTGTAGGTGCCGCTGGTGCTGGTGTAGAAATACATGGAGCCAGGAGCACTGTAATTGGTGGAGATGATGTAGGGTCTGTCACCACTGGTGTAGGTGTTGATTTTACCCCAGCATTCAGGATAAATGTCAGTTCCTGTGCCATACGTGTCGAAATCATCGGTGAATGGCAGTGTAGTGGTAGCACCGCAGTTGGTTCTGAAATGTCTTATAACCCATGTGCTCTCGTCGCCAGGGGCACATACTGAGCGCATTCTCACCGTGTAAAGGGTGTTGACATTCAGCTGGTCGATGGTGACGGTACCGCCGCTGACATTGGCGACGGGTATCCAAGCAGAATCTCCATAGAATGTGTATTCCAGTTCCCAAGCACTTTCATCATAACCAGGAACCCAGATTACATCAACGGAAGTGGAAGTGATGTTGTCCACATACATGTTAGGAGCAAAACAGGTGACAGTCTCGTCGCAGTCGCCACCAAAGATGACATTGTTGCGTACGCTGAGGGCTGTGCCGGTAGAAGAAGGCACGGAAGTGATGCTATATTGTGTGCCGTCATTATAGATATAGCGGGCGCAGTTGCTTGTTGAATTGTGAACATACCAGCTGTTGCCGCTTACATAATTGCCGGTTTCATCTACGAAAATTAAAACCAAATTGTCGGTTCCATTGTATGCGAAAGGTGTGGAGAAGTTGAAGGTGTTCCAATCTTGACCCACTAAAGTTTGAGTGGCATCAAATACCAATTGTGCACTGTCGGTGGGCAACCATGCGTCAATAGCGGTGGCGGTGGTATGCATCAGGTAGATTTTATATCTTCTTTGCTGTGACAGGTTAGCCATGTGAAGTGAAACAGAGGTGATATCGGAGGCACCATTCATTTCCGCTGCGGTGAACAGCTGCTGTGAGTAGCCGTAGTTGTAGAAACTGTATGAGGGAATGTAGGTGCTGGTGGTGGTTCCTTCGCCAATGGCGATTTCACCGCCGGCAAGACAATGGGTGATGAAACTTGCCACAACACCATCACTCTCGTCTTCGTCGCAGGTCACGGTAACTCTAACGTCGTAGGCAGTGACAGGATCCAAACCGCTCAAAAGATAAGAGGTTTCTGTAATGCCGCTGGCGGCAGTGGTCCAGTTCTCCAGTCCGGCTTCGCTATATTCCACAGTGAAGGAGCTGATTGTTCCAAAGTGTCCAGTTCCCCATGAAACCATGGCAGAGGTGCCGGCAATATTACTTATGGTAAGGTCTTCGACGGGTGAGCATTCAGGAGCGGCTACACAGGATACGGTGACTACGAAACCGTCATAAACCACAGAACCATCAGAATAGAACTTCAGGGTTATAGGACCTGATATAGAGGTCAGCGGACCGAAGTTAACGGTTGTGCCGCTGGTGCCAGAAGTGATCTTTTGAAGGAGACTGTCCTCATTGACGCTTGTGCCGGTATAGATGCTCAGGTAGTCAATCGTACTTTCACCAGCGAAGGTGCCGGAAACAGTAACCAGTGAACCTGGGTCGTCGGGGTAGATGGTAAGGGTATAGTTACAGCTGTTGCTATAAGTGCCATACATACCACCGTCATCATAAATAACTGTGCTACAAGCTGTAATGCTGCTGCTTCCTGTGGTGCCAATGTTGATGGAACCTGGAGTGGCTGTGATGGGACCTCTCCAGCCGCTAACCTCTGTTCCACAGTTGGTACGGACATAGAAGTCGTAGGTCTGTCCGCTGGTCAGTTCGGTGAGGGTGATGCTGGTGTCTTGAGCGGTTTCAAGGTCGGTTTCATCGATAGTGAATCCTGTGGGACCGTATGCTATATCATAGTTGGCAGCATTGTCGTTACCCTGCCAGGACAAACTGACCGTGGTGCTGGTGTTGCCGGTGACAACAAACTGGGTAGGACTGCTACAGTTGGAACCAGTGATGACAATGTCGTCAATGGCGGCCGGTGGGTTGGTACCCATGGAGGCATCGTTCCACCACAAGAGATAGAGACGTTGCACGCCAGAGAATGAAGACGGAATGTTGACAGAAACAGGAGTCCAAGTGTCCACATTAGCCCAGGAGCCTACCAAGGTGGCACCCTGAAGGGTGGAACCGGTGCTGCTGGCAGTGTTCTGCACCTGGGCAGGAGGTCCAAGATAAATCTTCAGGTAGTCGTATGAAGTACTTTGACCCATATTCTTCACGTTGAACGTCAGGTTGTATTCCTGATAAGTGCCGAAATCAATGTCACGATAGGCCCACGAGGTGGATGCACTGCTAACATCGTAGTAGTTGGTTACACCGTTGTCATTGGAGATATAGAGCGCATTTGAACCGCCATCAGTAGTGTTGAGGGCGGTGCCGATATTCCATTGGTTCACACCGTTATGGTAGAAACACCAGCTGGCATTTTCGTTTGCGTCTTCAAAATCTTGTGTATAAGGGATGCTGCCCATCATGATGGCCCGGCCATTCAGCGTAATGTCGGTGGTGGCTCCTGTGCTGGATAAAGTTACAGTGCCAGCGTCAGTTCCGACTGTAGTAGGATTGTATTGCACATATAAGGTGCCTCCGGTAGTACCCAAGGTAGCTGTGTTTCCGAAGTTGATACTGTCGGAAGAAACTGAGTAAGGGGCAGCTGTGGTGGCAGTAATGGAATTGGTGAGGTTGATGGCGTTGATTGTGGCCATTGCAGTGGAAGGAGTTCCGATAGCTGTATAAAAGTCTATGGAAGTGGGGGTCGCCTCAATAGTGGCTGAGGAGGGTGCTTCGGTAATCTCAACATCATCCAAATTCAGTCTGAACATGTCTGAAATGTTGTGATGGCGGAAAGCAATATACACGGTTTGACCTGTATATTGTGTCAGATACACAGTGTATTGTGTCATGACTCCCGTAGTAACCTGGTTGTACAGCAGGGTTTCAGTGAAGTCAGCCACTGTGGTGCCTGTGGTGGAAAGGTAAACCGAAAAATGTTCCGCAGCCCAGGCTTGGTCTTGTCCTGCTACCCAGAAGGTGAGCACCGCAGCGGAGTTGAGTACCACAGCAGGTGTAATCAGCCAGTTGTCGGGGGTTAATGCGCCACTGGCGTAGGAAGCGGAGGTGATATGGCCTTGTCCGGAATGTACCACAAAACCACCTGACGAACTTTGTGAGTTGTTAAGTACATACCAGTTGTTGCCGTCTCCGTCATTGTCGATAAGGGTCCAGCCGGTAGGTAGTTCTGTTCCCTCAAATCCCTCCTGAAGGAGAGTTTGCTGCGCATACGAACCTAAGGTCATGCAGCAAAGCAAAAGGATAAAGAATAGAAATTTTTTCATAAAAATGATTTTTCAGTTAATATATTGATTTTTAGATTTTTAGATTAAAATTTCTGCCATTTTAAAAACGATTTTCAAAGGTACGAAAATAATTTAAATGATGATGCGGAAAATGAAAAAAACGGGAGAATTTTTTCTCCCGTTTTTTTAGGGGTTAGTGATTAGGTTATAGGGGTCAGGGATTAGGTGTCAGTGGTCAAAGTAGAGACGCAAAATTTCGCGTCTGCAAATATACAAATTTTCCAAATTATACACAGACGTATGAATTTTATTGTAGGGGATGTGATTCACAATTTTACCGCAGGGATGCTATTTATCGCGTCCGAAGGAATATCTCTATTTTTGCATGGACAAACTTCATTCTTTGTTTTTTTTTATCTGATCAGTGTGATTGAGCCATTCAACAGGTAATAAATTTCGCCTGCCAACGTATTGACATACAGTTTACAACCATAGAAATAGACTCCATCAGAGGCAGGCTGTTGCGTGGATTCTACGGTGCCGTCCCATAGAATGTCGGGGTTTTCGGTGCGGAACACATGCTTGCCCCAACGGTTGTAGATATCCATTTCTACCTTTGCGACTCCCCAATAGGGCATGAACGGAGTGAACAATTCGTTGACCCCATCGCCGTTGGGTGTGAAAACATTCGGCAATCTGTAATCCAAACATTCAAACACGTCCAAACAAGTGGAGTCAGAGAGTTCTGTGAAGTTATAGTTGCTGTCGGACACGCACATAGCGTAGCAGCCGACCAGCACCTGCGAACCCGTGGCACTGATATTGTAGGTACACGGCACAGGATAACAGGTCTCCGCATAGTAAAACGAGTCAATGCAGGTAAACGTCCCGTCAAGGGTGGGTTTGTAGTAGATATAGTAGTGAACGACAGCGATGGCGGCAGTGTCGGAGGTGAACACCCAGCTGAACTCCACGTTCTGGCAGTCGGGGGTGATGGTGACTTCGGGCAGCTCAAGAGTAGGATCTATACCGTCATTGAACGTGAGCGTCAGGATAACCGTGCTGTCACAGCCGTATCGGTTGTTAAAATATTGGGTATAAACACCCTCTTCCGTGTACGTTACACCATTCCAGACAAAGCTTTGCTCGCTCGTTGATTGCTCCATTTCCACTGTATCGGTGGGGAGAAGGGTGAGGTGCAAAGTGATTTCGCTTGCGCAGCCGGAGACCATCTCGAAACGAACAAACAAGGTATCCTCGGCACTGGCAGTCTCCCCATCTGCCAACGTGAAGCCGTAGTTGCTATAGGGTGATCCTTGGCAGATGGTGTCGTAATAGGACAACGGTTCGCTGCCAATCACGGTAACGGTCACCGAATCCGAATTTGAGCAGCCATATGCGTTGGAGACTGTCACCGAATACTGGATTGTTTGTTCAGGCGAGACAAGGATATACGGTTCCGTTTCCCCTGTGTTCCAAAGATAGAATAACGTGGTGTCATAATGATTCTGTGGAGGCGGTAGAGAACGTACGGCGCGGACCCTGCTCGTTGTATTTTTGTCTTGCGGTATCAGTTCTCCGGAATGGGTGTACAAAAAGCCGCTTTGCGGATTCGGCATAGAGAAATTAACGGTCCATGCCTGATACCCGTTCAACTCCGTGCTTGTCCAATAAGAACTCCAGTCGCCATCGTGTAACAAACTTCCGCCGGCATTCATTAAAGGGGTCTCAATCAAAGGCAATTGCGCATACAGCATGCTCAATTGTCCGGCAGAAGGCAGATACCAACCGTTCGCCATATCTACACCAAGCGTGGCGTTCTGCTCTGTGTTAAAGAAATTGGAAATAGCCATCGTGTTACTGTATCCGGCCGTGTCCGCAACAGCCTGCAAAGGATGGTAAATGTAAATCGCTGTCGAATCAGCCCCATATTCCGGCAGATTCGGCACATTCTGCCAATCACCCCATCTCAATTGCATAGGAGCATCGTTAAGCGCCACAACCCAACCGCTACCATCTGATTCCACATAATACACGATACCTTGCGACCCGTCTGCTCCTGTATATAGGTCACCCACGTGATACACCTGTCCGTTTGCTCCAATCACGGCTATTATTATCATCAAGAGTAGGAATAACGGTTTCTTCATAGTGGTATGCGGTAGATTAGAAGGAACACACGGCTCTCACAGAATAATAATCACTTTTTTCCTCAATACGTAAGCCATTGGTCGAAGACAAAATCCACACAAACACTGAAGAAATTTCAGAAGAGGTCCAATAGGTCCAAGAGGCATTAGTGGGAATCAAAGTTCCTCCAACTAATTGAAGAGAATTGTTGACGGCAGGAATAGTGGCGTAAAGATGGTAGGCCTGTCCGGCGGCGGGAAGGTACCAGTCGTTGGCAAAATCAACAGAATAGGCGGCAGGATAATAAGAGGCAGAATTGTAATTCCGGATATGGAAGGTGTTCTGTTGCCCGTCGAAGTCGGAAATCGCAGTTCTAATATTCGAGCAGTCGGGCAGATTGGGAATATTCAGATACGTACCCGACTGGGATCCCCAAGGGCACGAGGTGGCATCATCGTGCAGGCCCACAGCCCATCCGTGGTATCCTGTGGGGTCCACATAAAACACGATTGCTTTAGGAGTTTTACCGCACGGCCAGTTTTCAGGATGCACTAGGGTGCTATCCGTGCAGAGAATATCGCTCACACGGGCAATAGGCAAATCAGAACTCAGCGTTACGCTGGAATTGGGCGTGAGGGCGTGTATGATGGTTTCGTCTCCAAAACATACAACGGGCGGGTCGGGAATCGCAGATACGTTGGGTCTATCCGCAACGAAAAGTTCCAACACGGTGATGCTGTCGCACCCGAACATAGTCGAATCCCTTTGAGAGTGGATAAACAGTCCGGCACTGTCTTGAACACCCAACGGGAAGCCGTATTGACTGTAGTTGTTCCCCTTACAGATGGTGTCGGAATAGAAATATTGATAGGAGGGATGAACGATGATGGGCAAAGTGACGCTTTGACTTCCACAACCGTTGGAGGCAGTTAGTGTTATCGTACTGGGGTTGGGAGCATCGCTTGAGAAAAAGAGGTTTGCCGTAGGTCTTCCATTCCCATTCAGGAGATA